>SDBV01005100.1_pt1 | contig 18636 bp, 14 predicted proteins | sample 2277081 | NCBI WGS metagenome assembly SDBV01 (sample SAMN10402039, study PRJNA504765) | marine sediment metagenome | isolation source: marine sediment core GS10_PC15, 223 cmbsf | place: Arctic Ocean: Southern Knipovich Ridge | collected 2010 | reverse complement strand
TAGCGATGCTCGTCGACGCGGTGGAAAGATCCGCGCGAGTTGATTACGGTCGCTTCGCTCCCTCCATCGACGCGGTCTGAAAAATCCAGCTCGCTGGATTTGTTCCGACAACGCGTTCCGCAGTGGTGGAAAGATCCGCGCGAGTTCCGCAGTGCACGGAGAGGAAACTCATGCGTCTTCTTCTCACCGGGCGGGGCCTGCCCCGCCCCCACACCAACCAAATGCTGCCGCAAGCTAGTAAGCAGTTACTTTTTTACTCAATCTCTACCAAAGACGCAGGAGTATCCTCGGAGTGTGCGAGGACTGTCTGAGCGCGGAAATAGGAATCCTCTGAATGGTCGAGGACTGGGCGCCTGCCCGCCATAGGCCCTGCGACGGCGGGAGCGCGGTGATAGAACAGAGATGAAAAACACGTATCGACCTGCGTGAATCCCAGCGAAACAAAAAAAACAGCGTTCAGGATCGGGAAGGGCGCTGTAACTTTCCAAAAATCTCCGTTACGCAACGTCAGAATTTCCATATTTGAAAAATCCGCACGTTGCGAACGTCTCAAAAACTCATATTTGAAAAAACCGCACGTTGCGAACGTGTCAAAAACTCATATTTGAAAAATCCGCACGTTGCGAACGTGTCAAAATCTCATTTCTGAAAAATCTGCACGTTGGGCAACGTGAGAAAAACTCGTTTTTGTAGAAACGCCCCATTGGGCAACGTGAGAAAAACTCGTTTTTGTAGAAACGCCCCATTGGGCAACGTGAGAATTCTACGTTTTTGAAAAAATTTCCGAGATTCTGTGTGTCAAAAACTCATTTCTGAAATTTTCTCCGAGATTCTGTGTGCTGAAAGCTCATATCTGAAAATTTCTCCGAGATTCTGTGTGTCAAAATCTCATTTCTGAAAATTTCTCCCGAGATCGTGTGGGGCAAAATCTCATTTCTGAAAAATCTGCACGTTGGGTAGTGTGTGAAAACCTCGTTTTTGAGAAATCCGCACGTTGGGCAACGTTCCGAAACATGATCTGCGATTCCAGGTGACATTGGCCGGTGTCTCTGGGCGAAGGTCTCAGAGAACTTTGAAGGGGGCTATTGGAACCCGTCGGCTCTTGTCCGAGCAGATTGGGCCATCCGATGTCGCACCGTTAGACCTCATGACTGCCAGTCCGGCAGGGCGATGTCCACACAGAATCACACAATCCGCTGACGTAGACACTGTAAGGGTTTCCGGGCGTGATGGTTAGCCTATCTTATCGAACTTCATTACTTCGGCCTCACTTTCGGACAAATCGACTGCCGTTCCAAGTCAGTTCAGAAATAAAAGCTGTTTTCGAAAAATTCCTCGCAACAATATCGACCTCCCAAACAAGGTGGGTGAGGTTGGAGAACGTAATTGGTGTGACAACGATAGGACTGTCCGGATGGAGTATTTTGAATGTGAGCTGGACTTTCGCAGAGTGCTCGCCAGTTGGCTCGATAAATCCATTGTTGCCCTTGAAGGATGATGTCAAACTTCCTCCGAATTTCAGGACACCAAGAATGAGGAGGTCATCTGCGCATCGCCGCGACTCGTTCACAGCTCCAAGTTGAACTGACCAATTCTTGTTGTGGTCTAGCACGGGCTCTGTGATGTAGGGCTTGAGAATAGCGTCCCGATGACGAGTGAAGATGTCTCTCACCATCAGTCCATCAATTGGTATCGATTGACCGTCGATCCTGCCGTAGTACCTCTTGTCTTTCCCCTGGTGAGGAGCTGCTTCGCTCTCTCCGACGACGATTGCAAACAATTTTCCAGTCTCAACTTCCACTCGTTTGATGCTGTAGCCGATCAGGCGTGGTGTCGTGTTTCCGTCAACCAAGGCAACGAGTCGATCCCGTACCGTAGTACGTTTATACACATCGTCCACGCCGTCTTCGATATTTCCTTCATCATCAACACCGAGTAGGATTATTCCTCCATCGTAGTTGGCGAACGCACTCACTGCTTTCGAAAGATCCTTGCCGAGATCTTTGTCTTCAAGAAGACGAACCGATTTTCTTTCTACACTACGGGTTTCCCCACATGACGCCAGAAATTCAAAGTCGTCCATGTCCATCTTCTCGCTCGTGGCTAGAAGGTATTTGTCAATCATTTCGGCGATTTTCATCCATCACCTCTCACTTCTTGCTCGGGTGGCTTCGCTGGCATGGCTCTCATCGGCCAAGCCTCGCGGCCCCGCGTGGCTTGTCCGTTTTCTTCCTGGGCATCTCCCCTTCAAGCTTTAAAAGATGTACTTCCAAGCTCTATGACATCTTCAGTTTGTTTCGCACGTATATTGATCGAATCACTTCCTCTGATTTTTCTTGTTCTCCAAGGCTGTCTATGAGATTTCGCACGTCTCCGTCGATCAGGAAAATGAGTAGTCGCCCATCCGTTTCAAAGATGTCCTTGGCGGCTGCGTATGCTGTATCGGATGGATCAAGTCTTGTGAATATCAACCCCAAATTTGCCAGAGCTGGCCGACGTAGGTACTTGGCCGTAGATTCTACCTCTTTGGAAGAGATCGGATTCTTGTAATTCTTGCATTCAACAACGAAGAGGTCGCCACCGTATTGCCAACTCCAAGAATGCCAGACCCCAGCTAGGCTCTTTGACGGAATGATGATGTCCCGCTTGTAGGGCGGAATCTGGGATCTCGACTGCAGTATTGGTCTGTCAATAAGGCTTGGAAAAAATAGGACTTTCAACAAAACGGCGATGAACACTTCATAGCTCTTCCAGTCTTTTTTTCCGGGAATGATCCTGTTAAAGTGATTATGAAATGTAGAGGGTTGCATTATCCCCTCCGCAGACCGCGCAACATACCAATAAGTTGTTTTTTTAGTAACTCTGCGCCGCGAGGAGTTGTTTCGTAGACGATGGCGCGGAGGTGTCGAAGATCGAAGGGAATGTCGTCGATGTTCTGCGTAACGAGAATCACTTCCTTCCCGACAGTGTGAGCAATTCCTAGCTCATAGAACACATTCGGATTCCTACCCGTCAGCTCTGCTAGTACGAAACGTGAACGAAGTATCCCCTCCCAGATAATCTCGATAATTGGTTCCGTTTTGTATAGGTTGTCAGCACGTTGACATTGGTAGCCCTCTGCTTCGATAGTCGGGCGGATTTGGTCCGAGTAGATTTCTTGAATGGCATCCTTTTCTGAATACGGCATCAAAACGAAACACAGCGCAGGATCGATTTCTACCTCTCTCGCCCTGAATATCGGGTTAATCCGAACGATACGCTCCCTCCGTTCTAGGTATCGTTGTTCCCTTTCGTAGTAATCCTGAAAGACGGATAACAGTTCATCCTTAGGGATTTCTTTTTGAACCAACCAAGAGCGTGGAGTGGAAAATCCGAAACAGTCTTCGTAGCCAAGGTCTCTCTCCACAACGCTGATCGCTCCCTCAAGATAAAGGCTTTCGGTATCGTGGAAGTCGAACAGATTTATCCGGGAACTGCCCCCGACGTTCTTCACCGTTATCACAAAATGGACATGGTTCTTCACAAGAAAAATTGCGATGTTCGATGGACGAAAGAGGCGAACTATCCGTGAGTCTATCGTGCCACTCTTGGCAAGTTCTATAGCGACGCCATAGAGACTCGCAGCCACTCTTTTGATTTCCTTTGACACATCCTCGGGAATGTTTCCTGACTCTTGATAAATGGAATTTGTGAACAATGTATTCTCCCTGCCCTCGGAAGGGCTTTGTCCTTCGTTCAGACTACTTTATTTCTCACGTTGGCCTTTGACGACGCCGAATCCTCTTCGAAGGTGGCACCGGTTTCTGTGCAGGTTTGGACGTCGTTGCGGGAACCGCCTTCTTCTTGCCCCTGGCTACATCAGCCTCCTCCCGCTTCGCCTTGATGCGCTCCAGCAGGTCCTCGACCGGCTCATCGTTTGGGTCGGATGTGTTCAGCTCGCCACGGAAGGCGCGATGGACGAGGGAGTCAAACAAGAGGTCTGATTTCTGCCCCATCTCCTCAAGACGCGCGACAACAGTCTGGTGCTCATGCACAATATTTTCGAACCGATTCTGAATATCCAGGGGAGGAACGGGGATTTGAAGCGTGCGCAACCGAGCTTTTGAAATATTCGGCATAGAGCCTGACGTACCACTCGCAAGTGCTCGAATCTCCTTTTGTAGAGAAGACTGTATCAGTGCTTGCCACAGGTAGATGGCGCAAACATTCGCCAATGGATCGAGTTTTAGTCGAAAAATGAGATCCGGAAGCATCAGCTTGGGGGGAGTGTCAAATACATACGCGGCAGCACCAACAAGCTCGTATGTGTTTTTACGTGTGAAGAGCAGATCTCCCTTGGATACCTCGATATCTGGTCTGCAAGAAACTCCAGGTAGGAGGGCTTTGCTCTCGTTCGGACGATACGTACACCAGGTAACAGACCCGAGCTTGAGTACACCCCATTCGTCACGAGCCGCAGGATGAGTTTCACACTTCGGACTCCAGCCTGACTCGATGTCTGCCAGTACTTCACCCAGTGTTTTCACCTCCCACCCCTTCGGGTTGGTAACCGGGTCGCCAAACATTTCCAGGAACGCGGAGCGGAGGAACTCCTCGGTCAGCCGGATCGCCTCCTGCCGCTTGCGCCGGATGGCGTCGGCCTTGTCGAGGATGGCGGCGATGCGACGTTGTTCGGGGAGGGGGGGGAGAGGGATTTCAACCGACTTGAGTTTTCCAACAGCAATACTAACCTGGTTCACACTCTGATTTACAAACCTGAGCATTTTGCGCCTGAAGATGTCAGACCGAAGCACCCTAAGCAGAAAACGATCATCAATGATTTCGGAATAGGGCTGCAGTGCTAACAGGTTCATTCCATGGACTAACTTCGGTGGCTTCCCTTCGTACAAAGCGCATTTCCCAAGGTGATCGAGGCTATTAATGTGGCTGAACAGAATCTCACCTTTACTAAGCAGCCAGTCTTCTTTTTCATTGGGCTCAATGCCAGCGAATCCCACGCGGATCGGATCGATCATAGACTGTGCGATTGTTTCAATCCGGCTAATTGGTAGCCCCCCTGACTTAGAGTTCTGCTTAATTGACAGGCCATTTCGAATGCGAGTACACGCATCGCCCAGTGGCACCATGCACCAGCTGTTTGGCGGGGCAGTCATCCCAACATCCCCTCCAGCTCATCCAGATCCTTGCGGATTTCGTCCTCCAGTTCCCTGAGCTTTTTGAGGATGACCTTGGGGGGTTCGTGCTCGACCTGTTCGTACTCGACTTCTTTGTAGCGATTGATCGAGAGGTCGTACTTGTTTTCCACGATCTCCTGCACCGGGACGACGAAGGCTTTTTGTTTGCGGTCGGTGTCTTTCTCGGGGTTGCGTTTTTGCCAGCGGGCGATGAGGTCGGGAATGTCGTTGTCGTCGATCTTGTCGCGCTTGTCGTCGAGGGAGTACCCGTCCGCCTGCATGTCGTAGAACCAGACGTGTTCGGTCTTGCCGCCCTTCACGAACACCAGCACCGCCGTGGAGACACCCGCGTAGGGCTTGAACACACCCGAGGGCATGGACACCACCCCTTGCAGCTCGCACTCCTCTATAAGCATCTTGCGGAGGGCCTGGTGCGCATTGCTGGACCCGAACAATACTCCGTCCGGCACGATCACACCGGCCCGTCCACCGATGCGCAGCAGATCGATGATCCGGTTGACGAACAGCAGCTCGGTCTTGGTGGTGTTGAGCCTGAGGCTCTCGTTGATGTCGCCCTTGTCGATGCTGCCCTTGAACGGAGGGTTGGCCAGGCAGACGTCGTAGCGATCCCGGTCATCGTAGCGTTTGGACAGGGTGTCCGTGTAGCCCAGGTTGGGGTGATCGATTCCGTGCAGGGTCAGGTTCATCAGGCCGATGCGCACCATGGTGGTATCGAAATCATAGCCGTTGAAAGTGCTGTCGCGCAGCACCTCCCACTGACGCTGGTCGGTGAGCTTGTCCCCGGCGATTCCGCACACCATGCCGTTCTCGTCGGTCCATCGGAGTTTCTTGCCGGTGTGTTGAGTGAGGATGTGCTGGAACGCTCCCAACAAGAACCCGCCCGTACCGCAAGCCGGGTCGCAGATTTCGTCTCCCAGCTTGGGGTTCACCAGGTGGCAGATCATTTTGATGATGTGCCTGGGGGTGCGGAACTGCCCGTTCTTACCCGCAGAGCTTATTGCGGCCAGGAGGTGTTCGTAGATGTCGCCCTGGGTGTCGTGGAAGGTCTGACCGTTGTCGGTGCGCTCGCGCTCCAGCTCTGTGTAGATGTCGTCGATGATTCCCACCGCTTCCACAAGCAGCGATGCCTTGGGGATGATGAACACGGCGTCCTTCATGTACTTGGCGAAGGGTTGGTCGTCCCCACCGAGGCTCTTGATGAACGGGAAGACCACGCTCTGTACGTGGGTGAGCATCTCGTTGCCGGGCAGGTGGCGAAACTTGGACCATCGGCAGTCCTGATGCCCCTTGAACGTGGAGACGTGCTTTTTATCCAGCCACGCGGCGTCCTCCTTGCGTTTAAGGTCGATCGTGTCGAGACGTCGCATGAACAGCAGGTAGCTGATCTGCTCGATGGCGGTCAGGGGATTGGCGATACCACCGGACCAGAACTTGTCCCAGAGCTGATCGATCTTGGAGCGGAGGGTTGGTGTGAGCATGTGTGGTTCCTTCGTTTCTATTCGTGAATACGGGTCCACTTGGATCCGCGTCCTGTTCCTTCGAGAATGACCATGCCCTCGTCGCGCAAACCTCTGAGCACACGACGGATCATGTCCTGGCTGACGTTGGGGCAGTCAGCTACGATGTCGGAAATAGCAAACGGTCCGATTCGCCTGGCTACGGCTGCGCGGACTTGATCGGTTTTCGATCCTCGACCCGTGCGGATCTCACCTACACGGTCCTCGAACTCTTTGTAGGAACGCAGGATGACACCCCAGAAGTAAGTTATCCACGACATGGGGTCATGCTCGCTCTCGTGCCAACCTTGCGAGCAGGTTTCAAGCGTGTGGTAATATGAGTCCTTCGACTCCTCGAAGATCCGCTCCAGGCTTATATACCTCCCAGCTTGATACCCGTGGTGATAGAGGAGCAGGAGCGTAATCAAGCGTGCCATGCGTCCATTGCCGTCACGAAAAGGGTGAATGCAGAGGAAGTCCAGAATCGTAAGAGGGATGATCAGCAGTGGTTCGTTGTTCGGCGAATCCAGTGCCGCCGCGTATCTATTCACGAGCAAGTCCATCGCGCCCGGCGTCTGTACCGCAGGCACCGTGTTAAACCGTACCCGAGTTACGTTTCCGTCTGCGTCGCGCTCGACGATCGAGTTGTCTGCGGGTTTGTAGCGACCGCCGTCTTCCGGCAAGTATCGGTAGATCAGAGAATGAAGTTGCTTGATCACATTTTCTGAAAACGGCATATGCTCGGCGGATTCGTGAATAAGGTTCAATGCGCTTTGATAACCCGCTATCTCCTGCTCCGATCGATCTCTTGGTTGGGTTCGCTCAAGAACGAGTTCTCGTAACCGTTTCTTGGGGGCAGTTATCCCTTCCAGTCGGTTGGAGGACTCAATAGACTCGATGATCGCCACCTCGCGTAGCGACTCAAGTACTTCCGGCGTTTGGCGCACGAACAACTCTTGCCTGCCACGAAACTCTCCGATTTTTCGAAGGCTGGATGCCTGGGTGGGTGAAAAAACGATTGAATTCAGCATTTTACTTGTCAGAGAGTTCATTTTTCGCTCCCCTATGAACGTGGCACTCGCTGGCGTAAACGTGGTACTAACCCGGACAAAGTACCACGTTTATTGCATCGTTGCACTGATCTTCTCAGGCCACGATTGTCCTGGCAAATTCCAGAATTTCCTCTATCTCACCCGGCTTGAAAATGCCCCTCACGCCCTTGGGGTGGATCTGCGTGAACGGGGCGTCGATGAGGTCCTTCTTTTCGACATTGCCGGTCTGGAGGACGAACGTCTCCAGCACGCGGATAAACTGGATCTGATCGGACGAGAATGTGGTGTGCGCCGAGATGAAGTCGTCGAACGCCCTGGTCACCGTCTCCGTCCACGACTCCAGCTTCTCCAGTCCCAGAATGTGCCGGATGAACTGGAGGAACCTGGCGGTCTTGTGATCGTAAACCTTTCGTAGCAGCTCCTCGGTCACATGGGGATCGTGTTGCTCCAGCAGATTGGCAAGTTCTCGCACCTCGGAGGGGGTCACCGGTTTGCCATCGGCGATCTTGGCGAGTACCGGGTTCTCGTCCTTGAGCTGCCGGATGTATTCCTCGATTCTCTCCTGATAGGCCCGTGTCGTCATGCGCTCATGCTGAGGTCCGAACTCTACCCATTCCTTGATCACAGTCAGGTCCTGGATGTCGAGGCTCATCATCGCCCCGGTCCGGCGTTGCCGATATTTCATCAGCGGTGCCAACCTCTCCACTGCCTCGTGGAGCTTCTCATCCGTGGGAGTAGCCCACCAGGAAGGTTGCTGGATGGCATCCAGGAGATCTTGCTCTCGTTGGACCATATTGACCGCGAGAGGCAGATCGCCAATCTGGTCGAGAATACTCTCGCGGATCGCGTCGAAGGCGTCTTGATTTTCAGAAAGCAATGCGGAGCCAAGCTCCACCATTTCGGTTTCGAAACGGAGCTGCTTCACATCCCTTCCCGAGGAAGCTCGCATCACCGGAGCGATCCGTCCACGAAGCAAACCGATGTCGTCGGCCCCCAGGCCATCCCAGAACTGATCGTCTTCCACCCGTGCCAGATCGGCGGCGTTCTCGGCGACCACCACGTTGTTCCTCGGCAGGGCCTCCAGGTCGCGCCTCAGATCCCGTTTTGCCGTAGCCGCCACATCGCCCCTGCCAGCGGCCAGGGCAGCCTCCAGCTTGTCCAGGCGTGCCCTGAACAGCTTCACGGGAAGGGACACTTGAAGCCCCGGTTCCCGCCCCTCGGGTTCCATCTTGAAATATTCGAAGTTTGCCCAACAATCGATGATCAGAAACTCATCCTTCTCCTGGCACCACTTTTTACGCTTGAGCGGGTCAATGTCCAAAATGCGCGTACCGCGCCCGATCATCTGCCAGAACTTAACGAAGCTGTAGACCGGCTTGGCAAACACCAGGTTGACCACCTCGGGCACGTCAACTCCGGTGTCGAGCATGTCCACCGAGATTGCCACACGGGGCATATCCTCTTTTTTAAATTGGTCGAGGAGCCCACCCTTGCCGTAGACAAACCTGTCGTCCGAGACAAGTACCCGCGCCAGCTTCCCGGCGTGCTCCGGGTACAGGGCGTCGAATAGCTTCTGGAGTCTCCGGGCGTGTCCCTTGGAGATGGCGAAGAAGATCGTTTTGCCGGGGAGAGTGCCGGACCGGTCCTTGATGCACTCCTCCATGAACTCACGCACGATGATCGCGTTGGTGCCGGAGTTGGTGACCTTGCGTTCCAGGTCGCTGCCCTCGAAGTCGATGTTCTCGATGTCCCTGCCCTCGGCCACGAGCTTGCGCTGAACCGTCTGGGGCAACGCGCCGCCCTTGATGCCTTCGAGCTGGAACTTGGACCTGACCTTGAGCACCTTGAAGTTGTTGAGGTAGGGCGGATCGTGCTCGGTGGCCTCCTCGTAAGTGTACGCGAAGGTCGGGTCGTTCACTTCGCAATCGAACAACCGGAAGGTGTCATGGTCGATACCATCCGTGGGCGTGGCCGTAAGACCGACCTTCACCGCGCTGAAGTAGTCGAGCACCGACTGGTAGGTGTTGTAGATGCTGCGGTGGCTCTCGTCGGCCACGATGACGTCGAAGAAATGGGGCGACAGCCAGGACTCGGGATTTATGCCTCGCTCGATTCGATGCAGCATCGATTGGTAGGTGTCCACGTAAGTGCGTCGATCACGCTTGAACTCCCGCTCTCCCTCCTGGGGCCATATCGGAGCGTCGGGCAGGTGCTCCTTGAACGCGGAGATGGCTTGTTCGGCAAGGGCGATACGGTCCACCAGAAAAAGCACACGCTTGGCCCATTTGGCCCGGATGAGCACATCGAACAGGCCCATCGCAGTTCTGGTCTTTCCGGTTCCGGTGGCCATCACCAGAAGGAACTTGCGATGTTTGTCCTCGATCTGTTCCAGTATCGTTCGGATAGCGGCGACCTGGTAGTCGCGCCCGGAAATCTCGGTATTGATCATCTCGACCGACATCGGCTTGCGGGACTCGCGCCGCTGGCACATCCATGCCAGGTCGTCACGGGTAGGGAATCCGTGAACCTTCACCGGCGGGTAGAAGTCCGACTCCCAGTAATAGTAGTCGTATCCGTTGGTGTAGAACACGAGGGGAATCTCACCGCCGTGAATTTGTTGAAGCTCTCGGGCATAGGTCAGGGCCTGCTCCTTGCCCAGCTCGGCGTCCTTGGAGGTGCGCTTGGCCTCGATCACCGCTACCGGCTTGCCCTGGTATAGAAGGGCGTAATCAGCAAAGTGGTGACCGGCGAATGGGGGGGGAGTCTCGGCGACTTTGGACATCTGGGCCTGCTCGATATAGATGTCCAGCTCGGTGATCACCTGGCTCGGATCAGAGATCTTCCACCCGGCGAGACGCAGCTTTTCGTCGATAAGCTTTTGCCGGGTTTCGGCCTCTGTAAACGGCATCGTCATTCGGGTCCACCCCCGAGAGGTAGAGTTTATCGCCCCTACCTGCGGGTACGCTTTTTGGTCTTGGGTTTGGCCTTGGCTTTGGTCTTGGCTTTGGCCCTGGCTTTGGGTTTGGCTTTGGGTTTTGCGCGAAGGCCGTGCTTGTCCAGCCAGGCGTTGTAGATCTTCTTGCCGACCTTCATGTCGGGGATGATGTTCTCGATACCGAGTTCTGTGGCCTTCTGAGAGGTGATGAACCCGTCCTTATCCCATCCGTGGAACTTGTAGTACTCGGTTTGCGCCCACGCCCATTCATCGCGATCGAGCTTCATCCCCTTGTACGGACCATCCGCCACGCCCTCGTCGAAGTAACGGTCGATATGGGTGTCGTCCTGCCGGGCGCTTCCGTCCCTGCACCAGTGAGCGCGCTCGATGTTGATCACCCGCTCCGCACCGAGGAAGATCTCCTCGTCACTCAGATCGAGGCCCGTTGCGTAACGGAACATGGGGGTGTACGCCTCCTTCCAATCTCCGGCGCCTCCCCACGATCCGATGGCCTGGCAGCAGCACCCCACGAGATCGGACACGCACTTGTTCTTTTCGGACCAGGTGCACAGCTCGGGCTTGGTGTCGATCTCGTACATCTGGGAAGGGAAGTTGTCCCAGAACTTTTTCGCCCCGTCGGCGTCGAAGATCTCATCGATCTGGTACGCGCGGCTCCGAGCACAGCCGGGAAACTCCAGGCAGGAATAGTTCTTGAGGTGGTCCGATCCGCGGGTGGACATGGCGTATCCCAGGCTGAACCCCAGCGCGATCCTCGGATCGACGCTGATATGCTCGAGCCCGCGGCAGTGTGGCACGATATCCATGCCCACGCCGAGCTTCTCGGCCACGCGAATGTTGCCCTCGGCCAGGAGATCGCCGTATCCCTCCCTGCGCGCTATCATATCGAGCACCTTCATGGAGGTCTCGATGTCCCCCCACTCCAGCCTGATCCCCCCTGTGTCCTTCTCGGTGATGTAGCCCTTCTCGAACGCCTCCATGGTCCATGAAAGGGCCGCGCCCGCGGAGATGCTGTCCATGCCCAGCTCGTTTACCTGGCCGCACAACACGTTTATCCCCGCCACGTCGGTGGAGTCGATTCTCGGTCCGAGATTGCACACGCTCTCCATCTCGGGACCACCGCAATGGAAGCCCGCCCACTTGCCTTCCTTTATATAGGTGTACCTGCCGCACCCCACCGGACACGACCAGCACGCCTTGCGCCGAAACAGGAACTCGTCGGCCCACTGGACCCCGCCGAAGATCTTCTCGATGTCCTTCATGTAGCCCGTGGAGCAATTTTTGTGGGCGTTGATGCCGATGTCGTTGCCCGCGTCGAACAGGTCCATGGTCCCCTCGTGACGCCTGCGGATGGCCGACGGTGACACGTGAACTTTCTCGCGCAACGCCCAGGCCGCCTTGATGAACTCCTCCGGCTGCGCGATGGTCACCGGTTTCGAACCCTTGACCGCAATGGCCTTGAGATTCTTGGCCCCCATCACCGCGCCCATCCCGGTCCTTCCGCCGGAAGCGCTGAAGGAGTTCATGATACACGCGAAGCGCACCATCTTCTCCCCCGCGGGGCCGATAATGGAGACGCGTACGTCCGGATCGTCCAGCTCCTTCATGATCTTGAGGGTTGCCTTCTTGACCTCCATCCCCCACAGGCCGTGGGCGCTGCGGAACTCGACCTTGTCGTCGTTGATAACGACCCAGGTGGGCCTGTCCGCCCGACCCTTGACGATGATCTGATCGTAGCCGGCGTACTTCATCATGGGCCCGAACGAACCGCCCATGTTGGTGTCGCCGTGCCCGTGTATGTCGGTCCCCATGATGGAGCATGTCATGGGCGAGCGCGTGCTTACCGTCACCCTGCCCGACAGCGGCGCGAACGTTCCTCCGAGGGCGCCGCACACAAAGCACAGCGGGTTGGCCGGATCGTACGGGTCCATGCCCTGCCGGGTTTCGTTGTACACCACCTCCGAGTTCATGCCGCGCCCACCGATCCATTTTTGGTAATAGTTCGAGGGGAGATCCTCGATCTCATATGTGAGCCTGGTCATATCCAATCTGAGTCTGCGTCCCATGAATCCGTGCATCATCACTCCTTACCCCCTTCCTTACAGAAACTGAACTCGAACTGTGTCCCTTCCTGCGCGGATCCCGGCGGCTGGAACTCGACCTTCAACTTGGAAGCCCATTCCCTGGCTCTGCCCCGGGCCGCGTCCTTTGCGTCCACGAACCGCAGCGCCTTCTGCATGGTGCACGCCTTGACACACCAGGGGCCCATGGGGTCGTCGTCACAGAGATCGCAGCTCATGGTCTTGCAGTCGGTGGGATCCACGACCACCGCGCCGAACGGGCAGGCCTGGATGCACACGTGACAACCGATGCACTTGAGCGGATCGGTCACCACCGCGCCGTTCTCCGCGCGAACCCGCGCCGTCATCGGGCAGACATCCATGCACGCCGCGTCCTCGCACGCCTGGCACTTGATGGGGATGAAGGTGTTGACCTCTCGAAACTCCTGGATGCGAATCCGGGAGTAGTGCGTTCCGCACACCAGAAAATGCTTGATGGAGCATGCCATCTCGCACCCGTGACAGCCGGTGCACTTGTCCGCGTCGATGGTGATTTCCTTTTTCGTGGGCAGCATGTTTTGGAATCCCTCCTCGCAATGAGCTGGTAAGTCGGGAAATCATACGGTCTGTGACCGCAATTATCCAAGGGTTTTGTTTCAGGTCGACCCGGGAGCCCTGCGTGCGCGATATGTGACAATAAGACGGTAGGTGAAGATGTAGACGGGTATGCTGAAGAGCACGGCGAGGATGGCGGAGCCTACCCACAAGGGCAGCAGAATATCGGCGCCCATGTCCACCAGGTTTCTCAGACTCGATCGGATGGTGATCCAGCTCCAGTCGGAGGCCTGGGTGATAGTCCCGGCGAACTCCTTCCATCCCACCGCCTGGGTTGAAACGAACATTCGGCCTAAGAGGTAGTTGCCGTAGTACAGGGGAATGAACGTGAGAGGGTTGCTCATCCACACGCCCACCAGGGCGCCCTTGAGGTTGGCCCTCATAGGGATCGCGATGAGGGATACAACCACCATCTGGATCCCCATGATCGGGAGGAACCCCACGAAGATTCCAAGGGCCAGTCCCAGCGCGATCTTGTGCGGAGGATCCTTCTCCCTGGCGATATCCAGGAGCTTTGACGCGACGCGACGCAGGAGCCCCTTTTGATGGGGATCTTTACGGGCCTCCCTTGTTGAGCCTTCTTTCAAAGTAACAGCTCTCGTTTTCTTGCCGTCGGGAAAGTGTACAGCTACTTTCCCCTCGCCCCAACCAAAACGTGCCCTGATGGGAGAAGTTGATCGCTTTTTTATCTCCGATTTGTATCTGGGCGCCAACCTGAATTCTCATGGAACGGTTTATGCAAATGTTGAATTTCAATGCCAATCATTGGGGCATTGTCACCCCATATTAAAAAAACGGGTGCTTATTGTTCCAGGAGAACCAGCGATGCACAAAAGCCTTGTATTATCGGCCATTTTACTTGCCGCAAACGCTGCATGGGCGGAGTCAAACACCGAGAATCCACTCGAGACAAAGGTGGATTCGAGGGTCCTGCTCGAGATCGAGCACGCCGTTCCCCGGGTGGTGCGCGGTCCATCTATCGGTGAAACAGCGTCCGTGCGTTTCGCGAACTCTGCTCCGGTGATGATCCTTCTTCACACACCGGCCACAAAAGAAATTCTCTCCTCGCTGGAGGCGGCCGGCGCGCGCGTGGACGGTCCGGTAGGGGACATTCCCAACTACGATGACGGCTGCGGATGCGATACCGTCGGCGACCGGCCTTTCGGAGATCCCGGCCTGATCGAAACCGTCATCGATCTATGGTTGACAACATGACCATAAGTGGTCATATTGATGACTATGGACAGTGTGAACATAGCAACGCTCAAAGCAAAGCTTAGCCATTACATTCGGACAGTTCGAGCGGGACGCCATGTGCAGATCCTTGACAGGAATACGCCCGTGGCCAGGTTGATACCGCATTCCGACCAGAACGATGCCCTCCCCTCACAACCGGCATCGCAACACCTGCAAGATGTCAAACTGCCGACGCGCGCGAACAAAAATCTGAACAGCCTCCAGGCGCTCATGGAAGAACGTTCTGATCAATGAAAGCTTATCTTGATTCTTCCGTACTGCTCCGAAAGGTGCTCGGAGAGCCCGACATGCTTGCGCAATGGAAAGATGTAGAAGCCGGTGTTTCAAGCGCTCTTATAGAGGTTGAGTGCCTGAGAACAATCGATCGTCTGAAGTTGCGCGGCGCGCTGACTTCGAGGCAAGCGGCCAGGCACCATACCAAGATGTTCGAGTTGTTCGACGCCATCGAAACGGTGGAGATATCGCGCTCGATTCTCTCCAGGGCCTCCTCGTCTTTTCCCACGCCCATTGGCACTCTCGATGCCATCCATCTTGCGACCGCGCTCGCCTATCGCGATATTCGAGGTATCAAGCTGACCATGGCCACCCACGACAAGATGCTCGCAAGCGCCGCGCGAGCGATGGGACTTGCCGTCATCGGCGTGTAATTGCCCAAGCCTTGATTAACGACCATCCTCCAAGTTAGGGTGTGCCCCATGAAAAACATTACGACATCCACAATCGCAGGCGTTTTCCTCCTGGCCGCCCTCTGGACGAGCGACGCCCGGGCGTGCACCAACTTCCTCATTTCAAAAAAGGCCTCCACCGACGGATCCACGATGATCTCCTACTCCGCGGACTCCCACTCGATGTACGGAGAGCTTTATTACACTCCCGCCGCCTTGCACCTCCCCGGCGAAAAGCTCGAGGTCTACGAGTGGGACTCGGGCAAGTTTTTGGGGGTCATCGACCAGATCCCGCAAACCTACTCGGTGGTGGGCAACATCAACGAGCGCCAGGTCGCTATCGGGGAGACCACCTGGGGCGGGCGCAAGGAGCTCAAGGAGCACATCCACCCGGACGCGATCGTCGACTACGGGAGCCTCATGTACATCACCCTGCAGCGGGCCGGAACCGCCCGCGAGGCGATCGAGATCATGACCGGCCTCGTGGAGAAGTACGGCTACGCCAGCTCGGGGGAATCGTTCTCCATCTCGGACCCCGATGAGGTCTGGATAATGGACATGATCGGCAAGGGCGAGAAGGACAAGGGAGCAGTGTGGGTCGCCCGCAAGATTCCGGACGGATACGTGAGCGCCCACGCCAACCAGGCGCGCATCCGGAAGTTCCCGCTCAACAACAAGAACACCCTTTACGCGCGGGACGTGATCTCCTTTGCCCGGGACATGGGCTGGTTCGACGGGGCGGACAAGGACTTCAGCTTCATGGATGCTTACTCACCCATGACCTTCAGGAAACTGCGGATCTGCGAAGCGAGGGTGTGGGCGTTTTTCAAGAAGATCGCGCCGTCAAAGAACTTCTCCTCCGACTACGTCTTGGGAAAGAAGGGCGCCGGGCCGCTGCCGTTGTGGATCACTCCCGACAAGAAACTGTCCGCCAGGGATGTGATGGAGCTGATGAGGGATCATTTCGAGGGAACGGATCTGGATCTCACGAAGGGCGTCGGCGCGGGACCGTACAGTCTTCCGTACCGATGGCGGCCGCTGACCTGGGAATACGACGGAAAGGAGTACTTCAACGAGCGGGCCACATCCACCCAGCAGACCGGGTTCTCCTTCATCGCCCAGTCGCGATCGTGGCTTCCGGATCCCATCGGCGGGATCCTGTGGTTCGGCGTGGATGACACCAACAGCACAGTCTACGTCCCCATGTACTGCGGAATTAAGGAGGCCCCCAAGCCCTTCGCGGTGGGCACGGGTGATTTCCATCACTTCACCTGGGACTCGGCATTCTGGGTGTTCAACTTCGTCTCCAACTTCGCGTACTCGCGGTACAGCGACATGATCGTTGACATCCAAAAAGTGCAGCGCGAGCTGGAGGGCAAGTTCTTCTCCGATCTACCACGGGTGGACAGGACTGCCGTCGGCATGTTCCAAAAGGCGCCCGACGCGGCGCGAAACTATCTCACCAGGTACTCCAGAAAACAATCAGAGGAGACCCTGTCGCGGTGGAGGAAGCTCGGAGAGTTTCTCCTTTACAAGTATCTCGACGGAAACGTGAAAGACGCGAACGGCAAGGCCACTCATCCCCCGTATCCCGAGCACTGGCGAAAACGCATCGTCAAGGAGCGCGGCGGGTTCTACAAGGCAATAAAACTCCCCGGCGAACCGGAAGATGATCAGTGAGTTACGGATTCAGATGTTCTGCAATCGCCGTGACGATTTCCTCCTGGTAACCGCGCGATGCCGAGACATACCCCGGCGCCTTGTTGACCAGGATGGAGAAGGCTATGGGGTTGCGCCCCTGATGATCCATCACATAGCCCGACAGGGCCGCGACATCGGAGAGGGTTCCCGTCTTGGCGCGTACACGTCGATTGACTGACTTGTCGCGATACCGGGACTTGATGGTCCCGTCCACACCGCCTGTGGCGAGCTGCGACAAGAACTCCGGTCTCACCCCGCTGTCCAGATAAACACTCCTCAAGACTTTGACGAATTGACGCGCGGAAAACAGGTTTGCGTCGAACAGTCCCGAACCGTTACGGTAGGTGTAGCTGCCCGCTACGAGACCCCACTCCTCGAGCACCTTTCCGACCGCCGACGTGGCGGCGTCCCAGGTGGCGGGCATCTCTCCTGCCTGCGCCCCGATTGTCTTGAGCACCATCTCGGTGACGAAGTTGTTGGACATCTTGCCCGTCTCCAACAGGATCGAGGAGAGGGGTTCCGACATATTCGATGCAAGCCGAGGCGTCCCCGGGGGTAGCGGTCCCACGCGAACGTCACCACCTACCGAGATCCCCGCCTCCTCGAGCACAGCCCTCAATCCGTACCCGGTGAACAGGGACGGATTGTCGATTCTCCTGAAATAGGTTACCGGCCTGGCGCCCAGGGGAACCTGGCCCCACACGCGCACCCTGGTGCGCCCCTCGAAAGAAATCGCCGATATCTTGGGATTGTGCGCACCCTGCCCCACCGTGATTGTATCGTTGGTCAGGATGGCGTACCCGGGCGGATCCAGGACAACCCGCGCCTTGACCATCCCGGTCGGACCGGGACGAATGACAACGCTCAATGCGTTGTGGTTCAACGAGACCGCGCCCACCGGAGATCGGAACTTGTTGTCCTCTTTCGGTTGCTGGTCAAACGCATAAGGCTGATTTTCGCCGTCGAAGTAAGTGTCGTCCACCACCACGCCGCCCTCCACCCGCCGGATTCCCATCTCCCGCAAGGCATCGACCATCTTACGCAGATCTAAAGTGGATAGGGTGGGATCCGCGTGACCCTTGATGTAAATGGCCCCCCGAATAGCCGCCCCGTCCTTCTTTCCGTGCAGGCTCGTTTCAAACCGATACTCGGGACCAAGGACCTTCAGCGCGCACGCCGCAGTGATGATCTTGGCATTGGACGCGGGGTTGAGCAGCTCGTCTCCGTTCCTGGCAAAGATCTCCGCGCCGGTCATCACATCCATCACCGCCACACCAACCACTCCGTTTCCCGGAACTCTCTGTGCGAGCTTGGACAGGGTCTGTCGCAGCGCGTCCGTGTTCCCCGGAACCGCCGGAAGATCCTGCGCTCGCGACGCGGGGGCCGCGAAGGCAAACACCGCCAAAGAGATCGCAATAAACGATGGAACCAGTCTGCGTAATTTCATCATCTCACTTAAAGAGGTCTCCATCATCTTCCCCTTCCCCTCGCAGGGGAAGGCCGGGATGGGGTTAAAGAGCGTAGTGCCCCCCGGAAAGCAAGACAGGATCAAGCGGCATTGAGTGCGACACTCGCATCCGCGATTTCTTTCGGCGTGGCGTAGTCCAGCGCCGAGTGAATTCTCTCGATATTGTAGTAGGTC
>SDBV01005099.1_pt1 | contig 18636 bp, 36 predicted proteins | sample 2277081 | NCBI WGS metagenome assembly SDBV01 (sample SAMN10402039, study PRJNA504765) | marine sediment metagenome | isolation source: marine sediment core GS10_PC15, 223 cmbsf | place: Arctic Ocean: Southern Knipovich Ridge | collected 2010 | reverse complement strand
TTCGAGTCGGTCGGCAAGTGTGAAGCGGCTGTGGAAAACATGAAGCGATTCTTTGGGCATCTTGTAGGCGCCGGGCAGGCATCGATCAGCTGCGGCGCCCGTATTCACCCCTCAGCGGTTATAGGCGCTACAGGTCAGGGCTACGAGTGGGATGGTGAACGCTACCTTGAGGTGCCACATCTTGGTGGTGTGACCATTGAATCGGATGTCCATGTCGGGCCAAACTCAACGATTATGCGAGGAGTGCTTGCTGACACCTTCATCGGTCGTGGATCGCGCATCGGTAACGGTGTGAACATCGGCCACGGCGTACACATCGGGCGCAATTGCCTCGTCGTCGCACACGCGAGTATCGGCGGCTCCGCTCAGCTCGGTGACCACGTGACGATTTGGCAAGGTGCGGTGATCGCCAATCGCCTGCGTATTGGTGCCGGTGCGGTGATCGGTATGGGCGCGGTTGTGTTGCGGGATGTTCCGTCGGGCGAAACGTGGGTAGGGAATCCAGCACATGTTCTCAGAACGTAGCCGCATCCTCGTTGTCGGCGCGCATTGCGACGATGAAATCAATTGCGCGGGCACGCTTTCCCACGCCCAGGTGCTCGGTGCTCAGATCCTCGTTGTGGCTTGTAGTGATTGCGTAGATGCCACACCGGACGGTTGGGAAAGCGGTGTCATCCGCAGCGAGTTTCTGCGTTCGTGCGAATCGATCGGTGTCAAGTCATCCATCTTGGAGTTTTCGGTGCGTCGGTTCTCAGAGAAGCGTCAACAACTCCTGCAGGAGCTGATTCAGATTCGGAGTGCGTTCGAGCCGAACATCGTGCTCTCGCATTCGAGCACTGATGGCCACCAAGATCATCAAGTTGTACACCAGGAGACGCGTCGGGCGTTTCGTGGTGTGGATCTGTTCCTCGGTTGGGAAGCGTCGAATAACCAAAACGTGACCCACACCAATGCGTTCGTTTCGTTCGATGATGCGGCGCTTGAGTCGAAAGTGCTGGCGTGGAAAGCCTACGAATCGCAGCTTTTCCGGAAGCACTACGACGAGGCGCTCCTCCGTTCCCTTGCCGTCGTCCGGGGACGTCAGTGCCGCAGTCCAACAGGGCTTGCGGAAGCGTTTGAACTCATCAATCTCAGACTTTGATGTCATCTGACGACAAACGAGGATTCCCCGCGGGGGCCGAAGATCTCGAACGTTCTTCTGTTTATTACGACAAGCTCTACGCAAACGCCGAACATTTAGATAGGGCCTGGAACGCGCGCCGCGACCGGACCCATGTGTGGTACCCAGCGCTTCTTCTAGCAGAGCCGCCTATTCTTGATGTTGGATGCGGGGCGGGACAGTTGGCGGAAATGTGTGACGTGTTTGGCGTTCCGTACGCCATGGGCTTTGATTCGTCAGCGCAAGCGATCAAGCTTGCAGAGAGGCGAGTACCGCTTGCGCGGTTTGTTGCGGCGTCTGGAGAGTCTGCGAAGCAATTTTTCAAACGCCAGGATTATCACACAGCCGTATTCTGTGAGGTCTTGGAGCACGTCTACGCCGACTTGCAGTTGATCCGTCAGGTGCCTCGGGGGCGGGTTGTTGTTGGTTCCGTACCCAATTTTTGTACGGAAGGTCACGTTCGTTGGTTCCGTACCGCAACAGAGGTCCGAATACGCTACGCGCACGTGTTGAAAATCGAACGCATCATTACGGAGCCCGCCGCACAAGGGCCCAACCAGTGGTTCATCTTCAAAGGAGTGAGGCCATGAAGCTCGTCGTGATTACGACTGTGTGGGGTCGGGTCGAGATAGCGAACATGATGCTTTCGCATCTAGCCGAGCAACGCGAGCGATTACAAGGCTGTGACATCGCGCTAGAAATCCTCGTTTGCGGATCGGAAGGGAAGGCGAGTCAGGATCTGGCAGAAAGCCATGGCGCTTACTACATCGAGTACGAAAACCAGCCGCTCGGCGCCAAGTGGAACGCCACGGTCCGGGCAGCACAAGATCTAGATCCAGACGCCGTGATGGTCCTTGGGAGCGATAATTTCTGCAACGATGCACTCTTTCGGGCATGGGCTACTGGAGTAGAAACGGCGGAGTATCAAGGTATCTTGGACGGCTATCAGTACCACGTTGCATCGGGGACTCTCATTCATTGGCACGGATACCGCAGTGCACACCGCACAGGAGAACCACTTGGTTCCGCGCGTTGCTTCAGTCGTTCCTTACTCGAACGCACCAACTGGACGCTGTGGGACGGAAGCTTGGTGGGAAGTCTCGATTATTCGACAACGCGACTTTTTGAAGACCTGCAACCAAGCACGCGGATCATTCGGTTGGCAGATGTGGACGGGCGCCATTTGGGGCTCAAGACGACGTGCAGCATGTCGCCAGCATTGATCAACGTCACGCACCTCCCCATGGATCACTTACTACCTGAGTCACTGCGTTCGTGGTACGGAGAAGCAGGTGCACGAATTTTGGAATTGGCACCTGTTGAACTTAATGAGACTGCGGGTGTAGCGGTCGTTGGTACTCCATAGGTCGCATTCTACGCCTGTGTTAAAGTCGAGGCATGCGTATTTCGCGCCGGATGGCGGCTTCGATCGCGACCTTGTGGGTGGTGCTCTCTGCTTGCGGTGGTGGGAGCATCATCAAACAGGCCGACAAGTCGCTGTCCGTCGCACTTTCGGCAACGAACGCGGCGCGAGACAACTTCGTCGCGTACGACAAGAACCATCAGCTGACGATCGTCGATAACGCGACGACGCGTGAAGAAGGTGAGGCGGCGCAGAAGGCGTACCGCGGCGAACGCGACGCGGTGCTCCGTGCATTCACCGCCGCCTACAGCGCGATCGCAGCCGCTGCCGCCATCATCCCGCTCATCGAGAAGGGCGACAAGAAAGAGAGAGACTTGCGCGCGCTTCTTGCCGATGCGCTGAAGGCGGCGATCAGTGTGAAGGACGCGGTAGATTTGATCCAGAAAGGTCCCGACTGATGGCATACAGACCCAAACTGCTGAGAAAGTCCGAGCAAGGCAAATACAAGTGTGTGACAGTCGAGGGTACTAAGGTATGTATCACCGGATACAAATACGGATTTCAAGCATGGATACATTCTAAGAGCGGCAGCAAGGGATCGTTGCCTGTATCGACTGGTAACGCCCGTACGATGAAAACCGCGATCAAGAACGCGAGCGCATCTATAAAAAGAATTCATGCGCGACGAGGTCGCTAATGGCGCGTAAGGTGACATGTAAACGCGGCGAGCGCCGGTTCACGGTCCTCGTCGTCAACGGCGATCCATACGATTCGCACGCAGCCCGTAGCTTCGAGACGGCACTCCAGTCGGCCAATCCCGATCGCGGCAGTCAAATCGCTGTTTGGGCAGTCTGCGCGCCGGATGCAGGTGCTGCACGGTTGCCTTCTCAGTACCGCCGTCGGGGTTACGTGACGCGGCGCTTCCGTTCCAAGCGATGATCTTCGGCCAGCCATCCGACCTTGTGCAGGCACCGTCTGCCGTCCTTCAGGCGTGCCAACACATCTTCGGCGTCAAAGGGACGGCTGGCGACGTTCTCGCTTTGTTGAATGCCGGCGCGCGGTTGGCAGTCGCATTGAACGAGTACGGTAGCTCAGCATCGATCAAGGCAACGGGGCTCCGGTATCGAGATGCGCTATTGATCGTTGCTGGCACGTTTCAGATCCCGGAAACGACGTCTACCGAGAGTATTGATCCACAAATCGCCGCACAGATCTGCACGTTGCTCGAATCGACGTACGCCCTTGCACAAACGGAGACGGCTCCGAGGATTCAGGAGACTCGAAACGACTTGGACGAAGTCGCCGTGTTTCTAACGCAACACTCGTTTGCTCGGTTGTATCGATTTACGTTTTGGCCGGTTGCAATCGGCGCAACCATTTTGGTCGGCCTAAGTGCTGTCCTTGCACGGAGAGTGTGATGAACATCAAAACGATTCTCGACGTCATCGGCTACGGGCTCACCTTGATCGGTCAACTCTTGAAGAACAAAGACGTCGAAGATTCTGCACAGATCGTGGACGCGATTGAAGACGTCTACGACGCTATCGATGGTGCTGTCACCAGGCGTATTACGCCCGAGGCGGCGCTCAGGGAGCTAGACCGCCTCAAAGCCGACATCGCTGCGAACGACGCCGCCGCAGACACCGCGCTCGATGTGAAGTTCCCGAAGGGCGATTAACGATGGCCTACAAACGCTGCCGTTGGTCTGTGAAGAAGGGACGCCGCGTCGAAGGTTGCTACGGCACCAAAGCCGCCGCCGAACGCGCAGCCGATCGACGCGGTAGTGGTTGGAGGCCGGTCTTCAGTCGGCCACCTGGCGTGCCGATAGGGCGCGCGAAGACACGTCGTCGGCGCTAGCGACGCACAACGAGGTAGGTCGTGAGACCGCCGACGCCTAGAACGCCGCCGACGACCGCCCACACCTTCCAGTTCGAGTACCAAGGAAGCTGAACGTCGGTTGGAAACATCGGTCCCGATCGATCGCGCGGCGCTTGGTACGTCGTCGGCGCCATCTCGGGTGTTTTTGACGTAGGACGTTCGTCTGATGGTGTACTTGTGCTCGTAACACCACTTGCCGCGATAAAGTCTGTTTGACCAGCTTCATAATACGTCAGTGTCGAGTAGATGGAATTCGGACCCTCACCAGCTGGGCCCGGTCGCAATCGACTGGCTTTCAGCAATGCCGCGTCGTATGCGGCAACTGCCTCCGCATACGTGTCGTAAGGGGCCGAGCTGCTGAGGAAGTATCCCGGCGAATGGACCGCCTCGTAGTACACGCGGAAGCTGCCTATCAGCCCCAACCCCGCATGAGAATCAGCGATTTGTTCCGCAACGAGCATGACTACCCCTTCTTGGTCGCAAAGTAGATGATGCCCCCAAGGAGACCCACGCCGACCACGACCGCGCCCACGATGAGCCACGGGAACGGCTTCTTTTGGGTCGCTCTCGCGGCGGCAATCGCGGCACGCATCTGAGGCGCTATCTCGGGTGCGAACTCACCAATCTTCGCTTCGATGAGCGCTAGAGTCTCGGGCGTCCCTTGCGCAAGGATTGCAACTGCGATGTCGGTCCAATTGCGCTTGAGCGCAAGCATGGCACCTTCGGCAACGATGTCACCGCGCTCTTCACCACCGGGTACAACGAGGGCATCGACGCCGCCGGGCTGTGCCGCGCGCTTGAGCAGATTCCCAGCTTCGTCTTGTTGGGCGTTCTGGCCAAACGGAACAACCGACTGTCCCCTGGGGTGCACCATCAGCATGGAATCAGGCTATCACGAGTCCAGACTGGACAAACGTGATTCCAAGCGATTAGACTCGTCTCATGGCGATCGTACTCACGGTTCGTTACAACCAAAATACGCGGCAACGCGACCTGCTCGGCGATCTCACGACGACCATTTACGAGGTCGCGATCGCAATCGATCCCAACACGTACCCACTCGGCGGCGAACCGATCGATTTCTCCCTGCAGTACAATGAGGTCCACTCGGTTTCGGCCGAGTTGGCAATCGACCCGGCCGGCGCGGGCGCTGCGACGACGGGCGCCTTCGGGGTCGTCTTCGAGCGTGCCGCGGGCGCAGTCGGCGTGAATACCGGTTTCCTGCGAATCTTCCAGAGTGCGGGCGCGGCCGCACCGCTGGTAGAGCTTGCCGCAGCGGTCTACGCGCAGGCGATGCAATTCGTACTCGTCGTCCACGGTCGCCCTGCGACGGACGCTAGCTAGACGTATACAGCGTATGCTACGCTAGAAGCGTGGAAACGCGTCCCGTCAGCTTTCGTGCCGAGGGTGATTTGTACCGCGCGCTCAAGCAGATGGCAAAAGCGCGCGGGCTCAACATGTCGGACAACATCCGTGACTTGCTGCGTCGCGGCGTCGGCGTGGTCTCGACCGAGGAAGACGCCGGCTTCCGCCACGGCTACTACGAGGCCCACCGCCGCTTCAGGCGGACCGTAGGCCAGGCGTTTCACGACGCCGGCCGTTCGCTAGCCGACAAGGGGTAGACCCCGCTGCAGGCCTTTGGTAGGCTACCTCTATGGCAAGACGACGACGACGACGCGGTGGAAGCAAGCTCGGTCGGTGTTCACGCAAGTGCAAGGGACGCAAAGCTCGCGCCTTCCACGCGTGCCAACGCCGCTGCATGAAGAGCTAGGGCCGTAGCCCTACTCTCCCCCTCTAACGAGGCCGCCAGCGTCCACCACGGGCGCTGAGCGGCTTTCGTGCGTTCTATTGTTCCCGCAGCTCACGCCTGGCGGCTTTGAGTGCAAACTGCCGCATGTAGCTCGACACGCTCATCCCTACGCGCCCAGCTGCGCGGGCAATGAGGCGTTTGTCGTTTGGATCAATTCTGACCTCGATTTTGGCTATTTTGCCTGTCTGGCGCATACTTTCGCCTCCCAAAATTTGCGCGCCGCCCGGTCTCCTGCGGCGCATCGTTTTTCGACAGACGTGCGCCGGTTTTTGAGCACCTTGATCGATTTTTCGCCTGCTTTGATAAGCTGAGTGCAGGAGGCTACATCACCAGCGCCGAACTCTTCGGCGAGTCTTTTCGCCGTGTAGACATCTTCGATGATGGATCGCACGCACGGATTCTGCTCGGTGTGATACCAGGGCGGAAGGATCGGTTCGGGCTTTTTGTGGCGAGCCATGTCATGACAATGCCATGGAAGCTCACACGTGTCTAGCATCGGACCCTCACAGGGGTCCAGAGCCGGCGTGTAGTGCCCCTAGTTCGTGCAGAGGCTGGACACGCCATCCCGCGTGCCCTACGGTAGAGGTGTCACTAGGACTCGGGGCCGCAGGAACTGGCGCCAATGTTGTCAATTCCGCAATCTGGGGTAGCCGGCCGGTGGGAAACGCCGCGCCGGCTATTTTTGCGTTCTACAGGGTCTATGTGCCCGAGGTCGCGGAATGCCTCGCGCGATCGGTCGAATTCCGCAAATAAGTGGATCCGACCCCTGTGAAGGTCCGAGGCGCGCGGCCATCCTCACGGCATTACTGGACAAAATACATTACTATTGATTTCTCTTGATTAGATCACGGAACAGATCCATACTGAGATCGTTCCTTGATAATCGAAGAGTTAGGAAGCCCCCCGCGGGAACCGGAACGGTAACGCGGGCCACCTGGAGGGCTGTGGCGCCGGAGCTGTGAAATCCCGGCCGGATGCATGCAGACCCCGAGGGTACGAGGAAGAGCCCACGCGACCGAGATGTAGGTGAGCGCGGATATGAGGGGGATGAGCAAAGTTGTGATTCACCAGGCGTCGTCAGCCTTTGGGTTGGCGGCGTCGACTGGAGTAACAACGGACAACAAGGGGTAAGCAATGGCGAAGAAGACGCGCAAGGCACATCAACAAGCGATGGCAAAGAGAGCGGCGGCGGAGGACAGGTGGTGCAAAGGACCGCGGAGAACGAAACGAACACCGATGCAGCAGCTGCAAGATGCACACAACGAGACGGTGTTCAAGAAGCTCAAGAAGAAACAGCTCGCAGAGAACCAGAAGGACCACGTGCGCACCGTGCGCGATGCAATGCGGAAGACAGCACAGATTCTCGATGGTCCACTCTACAATTTGCTTCGTCAGGAGCTTGCCTGTGCCGGAGTAGCTGGCGAAGAGAGCCAGTTCTTGGCAGATACCGCGGAGGCTGTCATCGATCAGAGCGAACTCCGTGCGCTGGCAGAGACGTGGACCTACAAGAAGTACCTACAGGCGGTACGGCGGTCACGCCGTGAAATCGCGAAGGAAGTGCGGACGTTGCGCCGCGATGTCACAAAACTCAACAAGATCATTGATCAGCTCGTAGAACTGATTGGTGAAGACGACAGTGCGTTCCAACCGATCGATTGAGAAGGGGTAAGCAAATGATCCGACCGTTCAAGACCGACAAAGCACTCATCCATTTCAACGAGATGTTGGGACTGCTCACGCAGCGACATCAGGAGTTGAAGCCTGGGATGGTTGTAGAAGTTGAAGAGCGCCGCTACATCCTCGCGATTTGCGATTGGTGCGGCACGCGCGAAATCATCGACGATCCTGCGACCGCAGACGATGACCTAACTGCACCTAACTTGGCGCGCATCTGGCGCATCGAAGCGCTCACCAAGGGACTCAACTGGGCCACGAACAGAAATGGCGACAATTTCTGTTCACGGCGGTGTCGGAATCAAAATTCGCCAGCCGTCATCGAGGATGCAGGCAACGTCCCGGTAGCACCACTGAATTTTGACCCTCCATCACTGCCGTTCGTCGTCACCGAGAAGGACTCAGCAGACCGCGACAACAACGACTAACGAAACCATTCAACGGGGTAAGGACAAACAATCATGGCAACGAACTATCCAACTCTTTCCTTCGGCAACGCCGACCTCATCAAAGGCTGCATCAAGGCCGACCAGCCGGTGCTGCTCATCGGCTCGCCCGGCGTCGGCAAAACCTCACTCATGCACGACTTGGCGGCAGAGGTCGGCCTTCCGCTCGTCGTCATCATCGCATCGACGTGCGACCCGACCGACTTCGGCGGCTTCCCGGTGGTGCGCGCCGACGGCGCATTCGACCGCGTGCCGATGCGGGCCATTCGCACGGCGGCTGACAAGCCGTGTCTGCTCTTTCTCGACGAGATCTCGACGGCGCCTCCGCAGGTCCAGGCGACGCTGTTGCAGGGCGTGTGGGCCCGTGAGTTTGGCGACGTGACCCTCCATGAGGGCACGCGGATCGTCGCCGCTGCCAACCCGGCCGACCAGGCCCCCGGCGGCTACGAGCTGGCCGCGCCGCTCATCGGTCGCTTCTCGGTCTACGACTTCGACCCGACCATCGACGAGGTGCGCGGGTACTTCAACAAGCTCGGAGCCGAGGATTCCAAGTTGCGCGAGTTCGCGATCGATCTGGCAGCGACGTCGCAGCACGCGCCGGAGCTGTTCCAGATGCACCCGCCACAGGCGGCCGTCACCGAGGGTGCCAAGTGGGCATCGCCGCGTGACTGGGAACGCGGAATGCGCTCGTGGGCCGAGATGGAAGGCTCTCCGATCGATGTCGTCTCACTCATTCTGGGCGGCGCTGTGGGCGAGACAATGGCCGATGCGTTCATCGGAATTCGCAAGCTGCGTGTTCACCTGCCGACGGTGCAAGACATCTTGAAGAACCCGGAGCAGGCCAAGATGCCCGCCGAGGTCGATCATCAAATCGGTGCGCTCGGACTGCTCGCCAACGTCGCACAGACCGATGTGTGGCCGGCGTGGGTCTACTGCGAACGGCTCGCCGAGGAAGTCGGCGCAGCGGCAACACGTGCGCTTCTGGCGATGAGCCGGGACAGCACGAAGAAATCGAAGTGGCGGACGAAGGGCCAGAAGGCCCTCACCAACATGCTGGGCAAAATCGGCGCAGCGCTAGGGAGCTGACATGACCAAACACAGCAAGCTCTTGAAGACGACGCGGCGAGATGCCATCGCGCTCGGTTGGGATCATCCGTTCTTCTTGATCCCGAGCGCGCGAGTGAAGTTCCGGATCGACGAGAAAGGCCGCATCACAAAGACAGCGGCGATCACAACCGACGGCGTCATCTTTTTGCACCCGCCATTCATCGAGAAGCTCAAGCCGGCGGAGCGCCAGGGCGTTATCGCGCACGAGCTGATGCACATGGTCATGCTCCACTACTTCCGTCGCGGCAGCCGTGAGGCCGTCGTCCTGACCGAAGACGGGCCCGTGCCGCTGTGGTTTATCGCGTGTGACATGGCGATCAACGGACCGCTCCGCAAGGCTGGCATCACCCTTCCCGCCGAGGGCGTATTTCCGCCCCCTGAGTGGGACGGTTGGAACACCGAGCGCATCTATGCGGAGATGCTGCAGCAAGCACAAAACAACAAGAGCGGCGAGGGAATGCCGCTTGTGCAACCGGGTCAACAGACCGGCATGCAGGACCAAACACCCGGCGCGGGATGCGGCGTCAAGCCGCCCACCGCTGGTAACGGTGACCAGGAAGCCAAGGGAAAAGCCAACGGGACAAAGACCGACGCGACGCTCGAACGCGAGTGGCGTGAGGTCGCGGCAGCCGCATCGGCGATGCAGCGCAGTCAAGGTCGCGGAGCCGGGGACGTCCTGGTTCAGGCGCTCGAAATTCCAGCGCCGCGCGTCAACTGGTCGGCCGTTTTGCGTCGCGGGATGGCAACCGCAATCGCGGCGCACGGTCGCGACGCGCAAACCTGGAGTCGCCGCGGGCGCCGCTCACAAGCGGTCGGCCCGCAGTTCCCTGGATGGCAGACCAACTCGGCCAAGTGCGCCGTCGTCATCGATACATCGGGTTCGATGAGCGACGACGATCTCGCCCAGTGCGTCGCCGAGACCACATCGATCGCGAAGGAATCGAGCGTCGCCGTGTACCTCGTGACGCATGACGATGGCGTCCAGTGGGAGGGATGGCTCGTACCCAAGTGCCAACCGAAAGCCATCAAGCAGGCACTCAGAGGTCGCGGCGGCACGTGTGCGCATGAGGCGTATGAACGCGTTGGAAGTGCGACGAAACGGTTCGATTGCATGATCCACTTGACGGACGGTTGGCTGAATTGGCCGACGTGGCCCACCAACGTCCGCAAACCCGTCGTGGCCCTGATGGGTCACGGCTCGAAGGACACCACCGAGGTCCCCGAGGGGGCGCTCGTCGTCGAAGTCGAATAGCAAAGCGAAAACATGGGGCCCTTCGGGGCCCCCGTTTCACGGACAGGGGTAAGAGCAATGGGTTTAGAAGCTACCGAGCGGCAATGGATTGCGTTGCACAACCAACTCAATCGCGGTGAAGACATCTGGAGCGTTGCGCAAAAGGCGCGATCCTTGATTTTTCAAGGACCAACACCCGTTTCACAGATTGCCAGTCTAGCGATGTGCGCTGTTCTAGCCGCAATCGGTAGATGCACTGACGCAGATGCAGCCTTCAGCAAAGCGTGGAAAACGGACAACTGGACAAAGGGGTAAGAACATGAACAAGCAAACCTACACGCTCACGCCGGGCTACTTTGTGCTTCTGGATACCTCCAGCGGCAGCGGCGGCGTTCACTACGAACGCGAGTATCAACAAGAACTGCAGATCAACGACGGCCTCGGCGTCGCCCGCGAATTCAGGACCGTCAAGACGGTCGACCACGTCGAGCTGTGCAAGCGGGGCGATGCCATCGTTGCGTGCGCGCGGCACTTGCTTCGCAAACACGGCTCCTATACCAGCCTCGGCTACGTCGCCAGTAGCGACAAGCTCGCAGAGCTGGAAACGGAGCTGCACAAACTTCGCGAGGAAGCTGCCGCGTTCAACAGGCAAGCACGGCTGCAGCGCTGCGGGCGCCGCGTCCGCGTCGGCATCGTTCCTATCGAGATTCGCATCGACAACGAAGCCGCCGCAATCGAGATCGCACGATCGATCCGTGACACGCTGGAGCTTCTGCACGAACGCCTCGCAGCCCACGAGCTGCAAAAGGCCGACGTCATGCTCAAGACCAAATGCAAGAACTTGGAGCGCCTGGTACCGGGCGGCATCCTCAAGTTCTCCGTCCGCGACGCCGTCACGTGCGCCAAAGCGGCCGTCACGGCGCTGCGCAAGGCAAACCGCAAGAACGCCAAGGCTGAGGACAAGGATCCTGAACTGGATCTCGTCGCCATCGAGAGCGCCATCGGGATGTTCACGGACTTCGACGCCGGTGACGGCTTGGCCGAGGTGGCGTGATGGATTTGATGGAAGCACTTGAAAATCGTCCGCTCACGCCGACGGAGGCGCCGTTTTGGCAAGACGTATTTCTCATTACGCTTCGTATTCTGAAGGCATCAGGCCCACAGGCAACGTGGACCGCGGCAGACTGTGCCGACCGGGCGGTTGCTCAACTGCGCAACCGCATTGCTGGAGGAGCTACTGATGGCAACGCGTAAGAAGACTCGCCTGGAGAAGGCGCAGGACAAGCTGCGGAAGGCCCTCAAACGGCTCGACGTGGACCAGGGACAGATTGCCCGGCGCAATGCACGGATAGCTGTCACGGCGGCTCAGCGGCAACTGAAGACTGCTATGGATGCGGACTACCCGGTCATTCGCAAGACGCCGAAGCGGACGGGGAAACTCTCTCCGGGCGTCAAACGACGACGGTTGGAACAGGCCGGCTACGTCAAAGCAAGTGTCGCTTGTGTCAGAATCTGCGAACAGGCGAACGTACCCACCAAGACGGATGGAAATTGGATCTACATCCCTGGGTGGGCGATTGAAATCCTCGATGCGCGCGGTGAAATACACAGAACGCCTGTTGTGACCGCACGTCTTCTGGAGCGAGCCCGCAAACCGAGTGCACGAAAGGGTGTTCGTGCGGAACTAGCGGTGCGCAGAGCGCAGTTCAGTGGCCTCGATGGCGTAATAGCTCGCAAAGCCATCGCCCGCATCAAACGCGACACGACGTTCCGAAATGCGATCCTCGCTGCGGCGGCGATCGACTCGTCGGAAGTCACCACGGTCGTTAAGGCCGTGATGGAGCTTCTCGAACGTCAAGAAGCTGCGCAAGCCGCGTGAAGTGAATCTCCGGTTGTCGGTTGCGTCTGAATCCACTACGCTCATCCCCCTCTCGGGGCTTCCTACCGGACAACACAGGAAGGGGTAAGAAATTGAGTTCCGTCTACGTATATCGTAGCCAGCACAGCGACGTAACGCTCGCAATGGATGACCGCAGTTGGCAATGCATTAACTGCGACCTAAAATCGCTCATCGGCGGCATCACCCCGGGGTCGCATTTCGTTTCTCGCGATCCACGACGGTTCACTGCGCATTTACAAGAACACATCGATGCGGGCCAAAAAGTGCCCAAGCGAGTGATGCGCCGACTCGAAATCGACTGCGACGTATTCGACCTATGGAATGCGGGGTTTGTACGATCTCCCCGTGGCTGGCGGCTTCCAGCGAAGCTCAGCCTCGAACGTCGGGCACGAACTCGTTGGGTTTCAAACAAGCACGGCGCCAAGACGGAAGCGTGGGTACCACTCTGGTGTTTGCTTATCTGGACAGCTGGGCTCGATCACAACCTTCCCAAGAAGAAGCGCAACAAAATGCTTCGTGCCGTCGCGTCTGATCGGCGCAAGATCGACGCCATGAAAGCCGCTATTGCGGCCAATGCGCCGCAACACATCCTCTTTCACATTGCAGGAGTCACGTGATGGGTTTCCGGCGACGGGTAGCCCGCTGCACGCTTTCAGCGAAGCCCGAGAAGCCTCCGCCGTGGTGGCCGATGGACAAGGAGGGCGACGTCTGCCTCAAACGAGACGGCGGCTGGACGACTGTCGCGGGCGCGGGCGAAGCCATCCCCGCTCGTGAGGTCAAAGACGTCATCGAGCTGTTCCTCGAAGACATGTCAGACTCAGGCTTGGATTTCGGCAAATGGGACATTCAGAAGATAGCTCTGTAACGGCCGTTGAGATCGCCGCGTGGATCTACGCAGCGTTGGGCGAGCCCAAGGATTCCCACTGGGGCTGGAAACGAGGCTACAGCCCAGTGTGGGGTGTCGGTCAGAACGTCGTCAATGCAGGCATCCCGCTCGCGAACCTAGACGAAAATTGCGTCCGGGCGCTCCTGGAAATCGAGCCCGACGGTCCATGGACCGTGACTAACGCTCCTTTTTGGGCGGCCGTCTGGCGTCGCTTTGAGTTATTGATGCATCCCAAATGACCGTCCTCCCACAGCAGATCGCGAACCGGATCGCACGTATGTGGCGCCGCGCCCGACGTCATAAGCCCTTCCAAGGAGCGCACCCCGTTTGGATCGTGGAGAGGTGGAGCAACCGACTCGGCTTGGAACCCTCTACGCTCACCGAATCGGTAATCGTTTTGCTCCTGCGAACCGACGTTGAAGAAACCGCAGTCATGCTTCCTTGGCCTTATACGGCTTTTTGGGAAGATGTTCTCAAACACTTCGAGACGCGGCGTCAGCTCGAAGACACACACCGTCGCCAGCTGCTTGAAGAACGAAGACGATGACCGCCCGCGCCCTCGCAAAAACGATTCGAGACAACCTGCCAGAGACGTGGGAGTCGTCGATCGCGCCCATCTGGCACGTTGCGTATTGGGCGTCGGAGTTGAACCTTCCACCGGAGCAGTTGACGCCGGGCGCCGTACGAGCCCTATTGCGGACTCCAGGCGACGATAACGGCCCGTTGCGCGGCGGCATCGCACGGCCGGGTTTTTGGGAATCCGTCCACCAGGCGTACGTCATCCTCGTGAGGTAGCCGTGAACAAGGTCGATCGCATCGGACGCATCGTGGCGGTCGCACTCATGTGGGACCACCGACAGCGCTTGGGCAACGACCGCAAAATCGTCGCGATTGGTGCGCAATGCGCTGTGTTGGCCCTTGTCCCCGAAACGCTCATTGAAGGCGGCAGCCTTATCGAAACGTTCCGCGCCTTGAACAACACCAGTGCGTATCTCCCTCCTGGACACTACCGCTACGATATCCTCACCTCCATCTGGGACATCAACACGCCCCCCGATTTTGATCCACCTTGGATGTTCACAGCAGCACCGACGCACGAAAACTTCGGGAAGTTATCGTGGCGATGGCACCGCATCACGGTACAGGCCTTGGAGTATCTCCAGCGATCGGTCAACACACGAGCTGCAGCTAATGCTCGAATTGGGCGCGTCGAGATTGGGGATCAAATGAATCGGACCCTCACAGGGGGCGACGATGGCTGAGAGCGACGGCTACGGCCGCACGACGTGGCGCAAGCCGTACCACCTCGCGATGATCTGCGTCGAAGTCAATGAAGCGGTCATCGATCACGTGGAGCAGCAACTCGACTACCCTTCGCTCGCGTGCATTGCTGCGACGGAAGTTTGCCAGACGGCGCGTGCCTACTTACTCGGCAGCGATGTCGATTGGGGGGTCGATCCCGCGGGATGGGAGAGCATCTATAACATGGATATCCGCGCCGGTGAGACCTACACGCTGGACACGATGTTCCACCTCGTCGAGCTACTCGTAGCGCACACACAGCACGATTGGGCTATTTTCGACCAATGGCGTAACAGCTGCCTCGGGATAGCCGAGAAGGCCATTCCCGAGATCATCATCGAACGCATCTCCACCAAGTGGATGATCCAGATGCTTCGCGAGGGTCGCGGCCTCGACGAGGTCACGATCAACGCAGCAACGGCTGCATGGCGCGCGGGCGAGTTCCTGCTCGCGGCGGACCTGCTCGACGTCGATGCCATCACGCGGTTCCACATGCAGTGCGAAATTGACGAGGGAGAGTACCCGTGACAGAAACCGCGAAAGAGTGGTGGGAAATGGCGCACCTGCGGCGGGAACGCAACTGGGCAGAGAGCGACGAACTGGCGTGCGCGGTTGCGCTCGCCGTCCGCAGGATAGGCAGGGATGTGGTCGATAACCCCGCTAGCTATCGCCCCGCTTCTGCGGGGTGGGAAGCGGACGCCGTCTATGGCCTCTGTATCCTCGCGCAGCAAATTATCGAACCGTCTGATTCAACCTAGGACGTACTTCGCGCGCTCTGGCCAGAAGTCGTCCGCAGCGTCGGTCAGTGGCCACCGCCTGGATGGAAATCGTCGGAATGGGAGAACGCCTACTACGACGCGAAGAAGCTGCTCACGAAATGAACATCCCGGCCTACATCCTCGCGACGTTTGTCGAACGCAAAAGCAGAGCCTTCTGTCGCCACCTCTACCCCAAATCGCCGGGGCGCGTCTCATCTAGCTGGGAAAAAGACGCGTGCATGGCGATCTGTATACGCGGGCAGGAATTGATGGCGCCAGCTGATTTGACAACCGACGTCTTGAAAGCGTTGTGGAGCGTCATCGCTGATGCGCTGATGCGCACGCGGACGCCGAAAGTCACGCTGCGCTCCGACTGGGACGACGTCTTCACCGGTGCGATAGACCTCTTGGAAATTTTTAAGTGATGACCCCGGCACAAACAATCATCCGATTCGTGCGCGAACTGGGCCCGGTGGACGACGCGGGCCCTAATAACTGGGCCATCGCCGTCATCCACGTCGTCTGTTGCAAGCTTCAGGTCCATGACATCCCTCCACGACACGTCACCATCGAGGTGCTGCGTGCCGTGTGGGAAGTTCGCCATGACCTCACCGACACCATCGTACTCCGACCTCCGTGGAAGCATGTGCGCACCACAACAGCAGGGCTACTAACCGCATGACTACTCAAGAACATTTCATCGCCGTGTGGATTGCGGAACTGGCACGGGACCGTAAGAGCGACCTTACCAGCGAGTTCATCACACGAATCTGTGGGACGGCGCAGCACCTCCAACTTGACATCGCAACCATCACCAAAGATGTCCTGCGAACGTTGCCTTCCATCGCCCCTGTGGTTGTCCGAGACGGCCGCAGTGCATCACCAGAAGAAATCGCGGCGCATAATGCCGCGTATTGGATCTGGTTCGATATCGACAGGAAGGCCAAAGCCATCTACGTCGAGAACTTCGTGCACCCGAGGAAATGACCAAACGCAAATCCAGACCGAGGCGACGTAATCACCGCGTCCACGTCCTGCGCAGCAAGCTCACGAAGCTCGGCTTTGTCCCCATCAAAGGCGCCGGCACCATCTTCCGTGCCGCCGGTGTCGTCCGCACCGAAGAAACGCGGTTGAACTGGGTAGGGCGCCCCCTCAAGGAAATGTGGACGCCTGTGTGGGCCTTGCGCCTCTATCAACTCACGCACGCAAACTACAGCATCGAGACGCGCGTCCTCATTCTCAATGCCGCCAAGCACAGCGACGTCCGAAAGGCAGCACTCCGCGCTGCGCTCACCATCCACGATCGCTACGCGGTAGACATGATTCTGGAAGACCACGCGCGGTGGCACGCGAAGACGATTGGCGTCTTCAAAGCAACGGGGTGCCCGTGAGCCGCCTCGAATACATAATCTCGGTCGTGCTCACCGTTGTTTTTACGGTGCTCGTCGGCGGTCTCCTCGCAAGCATTTACTTGAGGGTCATCTCCTACGCGCTATCTATCGCCTTCGCGCGCACGTACCAAGAGTCATGTACCTACCGCCTCAAACGGAAACGCGCGGGTCGCGTTGCGATCGTTGTTGCGCGTTCATACACGCAACCACTCCACAACAAACCAACATGGCGAGCGTTTCTACTCATGGCCGAGTGCAGTGCACTGGGCATCCGTCCGCGAGACGCCACGGTACCGATCCTGACTGCGCTCGTGCCGACAGCCACAGGCGGCACCATGACATTCGAGTGGGAGCAACTCGTAGAGCCTGTCGATCGCGAACTGAACGCGTTGGGTATCAATCCATTTGGAGGCGACGTTGACCCAACCTGAAATCGCAGAATGGATCGCATCCCGCGTCATCCACGCAATCCGCAATTGGGGCATCAGGCATCGCCTCAGTTACGCGTATACGTTGCGCCGTCGGTTCTTCTTGGAACTCTGGAAACTCCCCATCGGAGCACACGACCACACATCGGACAGCTTCGCCGCTATTTGGGGACTCATCGACAAGAGCCAGGGCGGCATCATGGTCACCGAACAACGACGTGTCCTACACGTGCAGTCCGGCGGTCTTAGTGGAAAGAAATGGAAACTAGTCGACGCTGTCGATGACTTGATCGAGAAGCGGTTGTACCCATGAAAACGCCGCAGGAACATAGAGAAGCGGAACACCAGCGCATTGTCCGCGCCATCAAAGCCGATGGCTACGATGCCATGCTGTGCGTGAACATTGCCTACACGATCGTCAAGACAGTCGAGGCGACGTACGGTTTCGGTCATCTCCACACAACCACGTGGGCAACCCACTTCGTGCATCTGTGCCAGCTGGCCGACGTCGATCTGCAGACGCTCAACCAGGACGCCATCGTCGCGCTCGACCGCAGCGGCCTCGAAGTCCCATTTCCGTCCAGTCTACTGACTCCCTGGGTACACATCCGCAACCTCGCGTGCGGGATGATTGAGGGGATGCAGAAATGAACGCTGCAGCTAAATTGAAGTCGCGCGCAGCTCGGGTGCCGTTCCGATGACTGAGCCCGAACTCATCGACTGGATCTGGAAACGGGGAACTGCAGAACAGATCGCGATGGACGGTTGGTCGGAACCAACTCGCCGGTACCACTACGCGTTTCGCATCGCGTTGCCAGTCATCCGTACTGGTTGCGTTTGCGAACAACTGACTCCGAATCACCTCGTGGCGTTGTGGAGCGCAACCCGAGATACCACCATGACGCATTTGCCGAACGACGGCCGCGAAATGGCATGGCTCAACGAACATCCCATCGTGCAAGGGCTTGTAAATCGAGCCCGCGCGGAATTCGACGAGCCCCCAAGATGACCGAGAAAGAGATCGTGGACTGGATCTGGAACCGCGCGGTGGACGAGCTGGTGCCTCAACTACGTGGACACCCAGGCAGCGTCGACATCACGCTTGCGGTACGAGCGCGCACCATCGTGCAAACAATCATCATCGAATGCGACTTCGCTGACGTAACACCCGAGGTACTACGCGCGCTGCGGACCGCAGACGGAGCGCCAATTGGATACGTTTCATTGCTCGATCCGCTCAGCATCGCCAGTGCACCGGAGCAATGGGTCGATATCTGCACGGCAATTTTGAAGCGTCCTCCGA
>SDBV01005098.1_pt1 | contig 18637 bp, 21 predicted proteins | sample 2277081 | NCBI WGS metagenome assembly SDBV01 (sample SAMN10402039, study PRJNA504765) | marine sediment metagenome | isolation source: marine sediment core GS10_PC15, 223 cmbsf | place: Arctic Ocean: Southern Knipovich Ridge | collected 2010 | reverse complement strand
CATAAAATAATAATTATTTCTAAATATTTCCGCACTTTTTATTATTTTTTTTGTAATCTCGATCTGCATTTAATAATTTATTCAATGACAGATTTACTATCTTTTCATTTACTTTTTCATATTGAGGATTCTTAATGATGCTCTTTCTATTGCCTAAATTTCTTTCATAATCATTTTCAAGTTCAATTTTTTTTGAATAGTATTTATCTTTTATATCAAAATATTTGTATTTTTTATTTATTTCCTTTAATAGATTATTATATGCATCAAGATCATTTTTTTTAATTAATTATAGTTCTTTCATTGGGATTGCGATGAATACATCAGTATTATCAAGTTTTTGTTTCTTTTTAAAACATATAATCTTTTTTGAATCCATTTATCTTTCTCCTTTATTATAATTATCAATTTAGAAATATATTTTTGTTTTTATATATGTTTATAATTGATTTTTGGAAATATGAAAAATTTGATACGGTTAAAAGGTTACTCTGAAGAGATTTTCGATTATTTCATCATTTTTTATTATCAAATTGAGATTTTATCATAGTATAGTTTTTAGAATAAAATAAGATTTCGCCTTTGGAGTAAAGTTGGAGAAAAATATTTATAAATACATAATCTTAACATGAATATATGTATAAGGAAGAAATGAATAAGTTAAAAGGAGTAGAAAGTTTAATCGTTATCTTAGCTTGTGATGGTGCTCTTTCTTTCACCGAATTATTAAAAAGAGGTATTCCGCACTCAAGTCTATCTAATTATTTAAAGGATAGAAATTACAATAAGGATTTATTTGTAAAGAAGAATAAAAAGTGGACTCTTACTAAAAAAGGGGTAAAAAGATCTCAAGAAATTTTATTGGATTCTGAACAAAAAAAGTCTTCAACAAGAAATATCTCTAAAAGTATATTAGATACATTTTTATCTTTGCTTGAAAATAACTTTACAAATATTAGAAAGAAACCAAGAGAACTTTTTGATGTAGAAAATCCTGATTTTATTTACAAAAAATTATTATTTATTCTTCAGTTAATAAAAGATACTATTTTGTATAATAACACTAAAGAGAATATGTTATCTGGATTTGTGGATGACTTATATACATTAAAAGGAGGAATACTATCAATACTGGAGGGGCTTGATTCGATCAAAGGATTTTATGTTAATAATACATATAATTCATTTGACATGTTTTTAAAGATTTTTAAAGAGATAAATTTTAATAATTATTCAAAATTTCGAGCAGGGTTACCCTACAACAATTGGGATTGTGAAAAAGGGCTGATCAAGAATATATATATTCAGTTATTTACATGGTATCCTGATATTTGTCCATACTGTACATTATTCAAGAAATCTAAGACCTATTTAATCTTGAAAAATCTAAGTAAAGAAGACAATAATATATATTTTAAAGAATATCAAGTAGGTGTCGAAAAACTTGATATCCCTCAGTATTTTAGAGATTATTTAATATCGTTTGCGCTTGATATTTATACTGTTCCTACAATTTCTTTAAAAATTGAATATACAAATAGTGTTATAAACACATTTAATCTACCAAAATTATTTTTGCGTAAGACTGATGATAAATATAGGATCAATTTTTATAATGCATTACCAAAACATATAAAACAACATACAATTTTTAAAAAATCATTAGACAATAATGAGATAATTACGTTCAATATCAATAACAAATAATCATAACTAAATTTTTTCTTATTTCTCTTTTTTTATTAATTTAGGAAATGATTTTAAGTCATTATAAGACATTTTTTTAAAGTTCAAATTTAACGATCATCATAAAGAGCTTAATTCTGCAGTCATTTTCTTTATCGATTATTATAAGGTGCATGATGATCATATGTCAGATGTTAATGGTCATTAGTAGCGTTTATATAGTCACTTTCTTTATATATAATTAATAGCAGAAATATAATAATATCAATTGAAATGAATGCACAGAATCTAAAAATTAAAATGATTCCTGAATATATTGACCGCAAATTGGTATCAGTAGAAATCGATGGATATAAGATTCCTATAAAGTCTGAGTTTGATTCAACGAAATTTGAGGGTAACTTCATGTCATTTTTATGGCAAGTCGCTGAATTCGTCGATTTTAAAGAAATTTTTGAAGGTGATTCAGTATCAACAGAAAAATGGAAAATATCGGAACTAACTGATTTTATAGAAAGTCTTAGTTTTAATCAAAAGATATTACTATTGACATTGTGTGAAAAAAATGATAATATTGATAGAGTTGAGTTAATTTTAAAATTAAATGATTATATAGACTATTTTAATAGAGATAAAAATGAAAAAGATAAGCTGGATGAAGTTACATCGAATCTTCTTAGCGGGGCTAGTGCTGGAATAAATAATAGAAAAGACATTCGCCATAAAGAAAAGATTTTCACTATAAATAAGAATGAAAATACTTATTCAATCAACAAGAATTACTCCTCAAAGATTAAGAAAATCTTGTTTACGTGGGGGTTTCATAAATGAATATTTTAATTAAAAAACTAAAACTAAGTCTAGATCATCCTCTTTCCGAAGGCGAAAAGCAAAACTTGCTAAAAATAATAAAAAATAGTACGAAAAAATGGTCATATAAAAATACTACTTGTATTCAAGGATGCGGTGTTTGTATATATTGTTATGCAAAAGCTATGGCAAAAAGACGAAGTATTTCTGAAGAGAATTGGAATAATGAAATCATGAAATGGAAAAGAAATTAATAAGATATATCGACAATTGATAAATAAGGAAAAAGGTTTTTACGATTACGAAAATAAAAAACAGAGCAGGATAGAAATTAAAAAATATATTGAAGCTAAACACAAAATGTTTCATTTTAAACCCTATTCTGAGCTTAAAGTTCTTTTGCTTTCTCATATTGAAGGAAGAGATCTTAAAGAGATTTATTTTCCACTTGGATTTAATCCTAAAAATATAACAGTAATAGAAAGAGAACTAGATATAATTAATCAAATGAAAAAGAACCCAACATTTAAGGATGTTACGCTCGTTCATTCCGATCTAAAAGAATTTGTTCCACAATTTAATTTTGATGTGTTTCATTTAGATTTTAAAGCCAATATTAATATTTCTTTATTTGAGAATATAGTTACTAATTTAATTGTTTATTCTCAGTATTTTTATCAACGTGATGGAAATCCTATTATTTTTTATTTTAATTTTTTAGGAGCAAGAGAAACTATTAATACATCAAAATCATTCAAAACACATAAAAAAATTGTAAATAAAGCAAAAAAAGACACGAAAGATTTAATAGAAACCTTAAAAAATAGTTCAGAAATAGGAATTCAAGATAAGTTTTTCCTCCAAGATTTATATCACGATCTTGGGTCTTTTTCCCATATTCTAACCCAACCTAATAAACACTATTCCAGAGCTGGTTATATTTTAGAGTTTGTAAAACGATGTTTACATTCTCCATTACCAAATCGTTTATCAAAAGTTCGAAACGTCAAATATAAAAGAAATAAAAAAACGATTATAAGAATTTTAAGAAAAGAAAGTTATTATTTTATAACAAGTACATACTTACATTATGTTAGTAATTTACCTAATATATATGAATTCTACCCATTTAAATATATGAGCAAGAAAAGACATCCCTTTTTATCATGTTTGTTTGTCTTAGATAATATCTCAAGAATAATTTTATTTGATAATTTTATTAAAATTTATCATCATAACTCTATGAATAAATTCTATAATACTCAACTTTCATTAGATCAAAATAATATAAAGAATTCAAATCTCTTCAATGAAGATAGTTATATAAAAAAAGTTTTTCGTAGTTTAAAACATTTAGAAAAAAATATATTTTCTTCAAAAAAAGATTTTATCATGTCATCATTGGTTACTTTTTTTTCTCTTAATTTATTGGGACAAAAGAGGATTAAACAGGATTTGCTATTCCAAAATCTTAAGAAGACTCTTGATAATCTTTCTTTAAACATATTGAGTAAAGAATCTTTATCTGTTATGACTCATGATTATATAATTTTAGCAAAATGGATATATAAAATTCTAAAGAATAATTCAAGCATTACTATTAACGAAAGTTTAATAGAATTTAATTTAATTAACAAAAAATACTCTATTAATTTCAAATTTAATAAAGATAAAATAAGGAAATATATTTCAAGATTCCTAATAGGGTTGGAAACATTAGGAAATTTGGATTTGGTGTTACAAAGGAGACATAAATATGACCAAATTAAAGATATCAGTGTAAGGCTACCTATAAAGAAAAAGGATTTCGAATTATCACTCGTTCATCCTACCACCGAAATGAGAAAAGCAAAAACTGAATTGTCCCAAAACGAATTAGAAAGTCGAAAAAGTTTGGTTATTTCATATTTAGATAAATACGCTTGTGCTCATAATAGTATGCAGATTGCATTTCTTCTTAATAAAGAGCATTTTATTAAAAACGACATTTATCCTATACCTCTATTTTCTGATTTTGAGATTAGAGGATATTTAGGGCAGTTAAAAATTAATGGCGTTTATTATATTATATTAAAAAATAAAAATATTCACGAAATTGAAAATAATGAATACATAAAAAAGAAGGCATTAAATCTTTTAGGAAATTTTTGTTATTTTTGTGGTATCCAAATTAAAGCTAATGTGAGCTTACCATCAATTATGTATAATAAAAATATTAATTCTAAAAAAATAAAGATTGATATAAAAAAGGATATTCATATTGTATGTAAAGATTGTTGTATAGATTTGTATAGAGAAAGAACGAAGAATCCTCATTTACAAGTAGCCGACATAAAACATTTAATTTGGAATAAATAATTAAAAAAAATGAGGTTATGTTTAATAATTGAGAAAAATAATAAAGGTTTAAATAAGTTTTTATATTCCAAAAAGCAGAACTTAAGCTTAAAAATTCCTTTATCACAAATAGAAAAGAAAATATTATTAGAACAAATAAAGATGGGAACGAAAGAGTGGTCTTATAAAAATGCTAATTGTATTCAAGGATGTGGTGTTTGTATATATTGTTACGCAAAAGCAATGGCAAAAATTTGGAGGGGTATTTCTGAAGATCAATGGACCAATAAAGTTATCAAGTGGGAAAAAGTTAACAAAGGATATAGAAAAATAATAAATAATACAAACGCTCCTTGGGATTACATGTTTCCTACTTCTCATAATATTTTTATAGAAGAACCTTATTTTTCTGCGTGTGTAAGACTTTTAAAAAAATTATTGCAATCAAAAAATACTGTTTTAGTAACTTTAAAATCATTTCCTAAAGTCATACATAAATTGTGCGAGGAATTTTATCAATATAGAAATCAAATGGCATTTAGATTCACAATAACATCAGTTAATAATGAAATACTAAAATCCTTCCAACCTAAAGGACCTTCATTTGAGGAAAGTGTTGAATCGGTACAATTTGCAACTGAAAGTGGATTTTCTACTACAATAAGTGCCGAACCATTATTAGATTTATATCCTTATGAGTTAATAGATCAAGTCGAACCTTACTTATCAAGTGTAAATTACTTAAAAGATATAGGTACTATTTGGGTTGGACTTCTTAAAATTAAATATATTCCTAAATCTTTGAGAAAAGGGAAGGTGTTAACTCATCTCAATAAGTTGATTCCTACATTTAAATTTGAACATGTTTACAAATATTATGAAAAACTTTACAATCATCCAAGAATTAGATGGAAGGAATCAATTATAAAACTCATGATACAAAACAATATTAAAGTAAAAGGAATCACCGATTAAGATAAAAAAAGAACATATATTTTTTCTAATTAACATTTGTCCTATTGAAGATAATCAAGAAACTGTTTAACTTATTTCTCTATTAATCCTATAAATAATAAACCTATTCACTATTCTCTTTTTCGTATCGTGATATAAATAATCTAATCGAAGACCGACCAACATATTTGTCATTTCCATAAAGCAACATAGGGGTTTTATAGTCTCCGATTGGTCCAATCATATCAAAATTGATTCCGGCGTCCGCAAGATCGCTTAAAGCGTTAATATCTTCTTCTCGTTTATTAAAATATACTTTTGGAATAATACTCATCCTAATTTTCTCCTTTTAATTTTTTATTCATAATTTCAATTACATTTTCCACTTTTATATTATCAAGAATGAATTTAGTTTTTTATTATAATAAAAAATATAAATATATTTAAATTAAATTTAAATTCTAAAACTTTTTCCTATATATCAATATAATTATTATTATTTTATCCTATTTTAAGTATTGTAGGAGATAATGACACAATTAAAGAAAATCTCATGAAGTCTTCAGTATTCAAAGTAGTTGTAACTGGTGATGGTGGCGTGGGTAAGAGCTCTTCTGTCCGTCGATATTGTGGGGAGGCTTTCACAGAAGAATACATGATGACAATCGGAGCAAATTTTGTCGCTAAAGATGTAAAATTAGATGAATATCCCAACCATTTTATAAAGCTTCAATTATGGGATTTAGCAGGTCAAAAACATTTTAGTTTTGTACGACCTCCCTTTTATATGGGTGCTAGCGGCATTGTTTATACGTTTGACTTGACCAGGAGTAGTTCTTTTCAAAATATTTCAGAGTGGAAAATTGAGGCTGAAAAAGTGGTTGGTAAAGAAGTTCCATCAATACTCATAGGAAATAAATCTGATCTATATGATCAAAGACAGATACAATTTTTTGAAGGTATGCAATTAAAAGATCAAATTGGTGCTGTAGCATACTATGAGACTAGTGCTAAAGAAAATACAAATATCGACTCGGCCTATAGAGATCTGACATTAGCTATTTTAAGAAAAGCCAATAAGTCCTCTCCTTTTTAGTAAATCTTTAAATATTATACCATTCTTTTTATATCTTTATTTTAGAAAAAGTTAATTCCAAATTAAAAAAAAATAAGTCTATTATTCCCGATTTTTTAGGATTTTAGAGATGAAATGTTTGAATTTTAATATCTTTATTATTTCAACTAAAAACTCTTATAAAGCTATTATAACAATAATTTTAAACAAAAAGATTTCTGAATTTAGTATTTGATATGGAAAATATAATTTTATTATGGGATTTAAAATTTATCAAAAATATTTAAATAAGTTTATAAATTTTGTATCCCACTTTATCTATATCCGCAGAGTTGAATGTTTATAGTAAGAAAAACTTTTTACGAGTTATTTATAAAAATGGTTAAGATAATTGTCCATGAAGGGAATGCTCATCTTGATGAGTTTTTGTCTGCTTGTATTGTTATATATAATGAGGGAGATATTAACATAATTTATCGCCGGAGTCCTACACTTGATGAGCTTAATAACTCCATTGATTGGAAAATAGATATTGGTAAGAAATTTTCTCCTTCTAAAAGACAATTTGATCATCATTTATCTGTTTTTCTCAAAACAGAATTACTTCCTTATAATGTTAATACCTTATCTGATTGTTCTTTTTCTTTATTATTAAAACATTATGGTGTTTGGGAGAAAGCTTTAGAAGTTTATAAATGGCTTCCAGTTGTAGTTATGTTAGATGTCAGGGGTACAAAAGTTACAGAAGAACAATTTGGAATTAGTAGATATGCTATAACATCTTTAGACTCATTTGTTGAACGCAGTATTCTAGATATTTTTGAAAGGAAAAAAGTAATAGAGAAGAAGAGTTTCTTATTTCAATTAATGAAATTTATAGGAAAACTCTTCTTTCATAAGATTGATGAATACTTTAAAATGTATAAAACTGCTAATAAACACGCTGAAATTTATTCGGTAAATGGTGTACCAATAATTAAATATCTTTACAAGACATATTATTCTGATCAACTGATTAGAGTTTTGGGTATAATAAAAAGGGATAGCTTTCCTTATGATAAGGGAGGTATTGCAATACTACCTAATAAAAGACCTAAGGGATCAATTGGATTGAAACGTTTTAATGATGATAATCGTGTTGATTTTAGAAGGATAAAAGACTATGAAAAAGTTGTATATGTGCATCATAATGGTTTTTTTGCTGTAATAGAGAATATTTGTGATGATAAATTAGCAGTATATATAGAAGATTCAATTAAATAATTAATTACGTTGAATCCTTAATATTGATTTTATTTTAAAAGAAATTAGAATATTGTAATTGAAATTGACTAATTTTTATTGGTAGTTTATATGACTTAAATATCTCAAGCATATTTTTCGATAATGTAATTTTGCAGAGAGAACGCATATTTAGTGAGGTTTAATATTAAGATTTTTTGTTGGATTTTTCGTAAATATGAAACATCTAATTTATTAAAGATTTTTTTCATTTTATGTATAGTTTCGAAGATTTCTACAATTCCTTTCCAATCCTTGGCCCATTCTTCATCTTGGACTTGAATATCTTCCATCATATAATTCACATTTTTAGTTATTTTTAAGACTTATAAGATGAATAATATTAATAAATCTATTCATTGAATATTAGGGGTTATGATAGGGTGTTTTATCAAAAAAAGAGTTTTAAATATTTATTTCAACATTTAATATTCTTCGAATTTGCAATTAAGACAAGAAATTTTTATTTTAGGTGGATAGGAAGTAAGCAACGTTCCTTTCTCTTTCTTTAACACATATGAACATTTGTCAATAAAATTTGGGGAGTGGAGAATTGACTAAAACAAATATTAAATATAATTATAATTTCTTGGTTATTATTTTTTAGTAAAATTAGAGATTGGTCATTAAATTAAAAGGTGTAAGATTAAAAAAACAATCAAAAACGTTTTATAATAACTTTTTAAAATATAGTCTTTTTTTTATTATTTTAGGAAGTATTAATTATTTAGAGATTATATCTAGAATATAAATTTGAATAATTGATAAACATATATAAAATTAAAATAAAATAAATAATTTATCATTAAATTTAGATTTTTTTATACTAAGAATAGCTTCTTATGATAAAAAATAAAATAAAGCTTGTAGGATTTGATCTGGATGATTGTCTATTCGACTCCACAAGGCTTTCTAAAAGAGCAAGGGTTAGGGGAATTAAAGCGATGATTGAGTTAGGTCTAAAAATTGATGAGGACAAAGCTATCCAAATAATTCACGAGATCGTAAATGAATATGGTTCAAATTCATCAAAACACTATAATTATTTCATTCGGAGATTAATCGAAAATGAAAATTATTTGACTTCTAGAAATGAAAAATATAAATTTATTGCGGGTGCTATTATTGCTTATCATCAAGAAAAAATAGACACAATAAAACCTTATGATGATGTAAAGCCATGTCTATATAGATTAAAAAAAATGAAAATAAAAACAGCAATTATTACTGATGGGAAGAAGGTCAAACAATATGAAAAAATCCTTCGGCTTGGTATTCATGATCTAATAGATTTAGTTACTATATCTGATGACATAAGGATTAAAAAACCTAATCCAAGATTATTATCTCATTGTTTAAAGAGTTTTAATGTGAAAGAATCCGAGACAATATATATTGGAGATAGATTGGATAAAGATATTGTTCCCGCTAATGAAAACAATTTTATAAGTATTCTTATTCATAGAGGGGGAAAATATGATAAACAAATAAAGTTTTTTAAAAAGGAACTTAAAATTATGCCCGATTACGAGATAACGAACTTAAATGAGATTTTTGATATAATCAAAAAAGAAAATAAATAATTTTATCTTTCTAAGTTAATTCTTCTACTCGACTTCTTATTTTTAAAATCTTTAATTAATAAATTTAATGTTTCTATAAATTCTTTTCGGTTTCATCCAATATTTCAAGTTTCTAATAATCAGGAACTACGAATTTGAATAATTATTCATATGATAATTAACTATTGTTGATGTCACACTACTACTTAAATTGATTATAATGTTTCTTTCTTCTTTAATGCATTCAACAAGAATCTAAATTTCTAATTTTTTTTGTTTTTAAATCGTTGTAAAGTGGAATTTTAGAACCAATACATAAAGTTCCAAACCTAAAAGGTTTTTGGGATTGATCTCCGTTAGAACATGGATCATTTCTTTAACATATTCACTTATATATAAATAAATTAAAATATATTTGATATTAGACATCTTCTAAAAAACACTATTTAATTATGGAAGAAGGAACTCGAATATTAATAAAAAAATGCAATTGGAATAAAAAAAATCAAAACGTCGTTAATCTAATTTATTATTGCTTAAGAACATCTCTTGAGCAGAAATCTGGGGTTTTATTTTTTTATAGTATTGATGATCATAGTCGACGTGCTTTATATAATGATGTTTATATAGGAAATCGATGTAATGTCCAAATACATGACATTGAGAAGGATTCTAAAAATTTGGTATTATTTTGATAATCATCCAGATTCCTTGGATTATACTGAAGTTGGATATGTTGTAGATAAAAAATCTTTAGATGAATCTGAAGGACATCCATTATGTATTTTAGATCCAACTTCAGAAACAGCTAAGGAATGGTTTACTGATGGTTATAAAAAAATTCAAATAGTTCTACCGAACTCAAAATATTTTGAAGTTCATTAACCTTGCCATGTCGTATAACTTAAAGATCCTCAATTTGACCTACCGTTTTATCATCACACATCGTATTCAATACAGTATATCAATTTATTTTATTTAAAATAACTTAGTAATATTAATAAAATTTTAAATGTAAATATTTTTTTTAATTTTATTCTTGTTGATTGAAATATTATTAAAAAAGATTTTTAAATGTAAAATAATAATTTAATATTATAAGAGCTCATTTTATATAATTTAGAGTTTATATTATTATGAGAAAAGAAGGTCAATTTTATAAAAAAGATGGAAGTAATAATAGTCAATGTTTTCCGGATTCAGATACTTTTATTATGAAATTTGTAGAATCTGGACTACAAAACCAAAATTCTTTTATCAATGAAGATATTTTAAAAAATATTAATATTGAACTTCATAATTATGAATACTTTTTTGATATTATTAGATTAGATGAATCAACTAAAAGAGAATTTCAAGTAATACTTACTGAGATGATAAACCTTCCTGCTGCATTAAGTGGGTATCATGGAGATTATCCAGGAGGCCTTTTTGATCATACTTTATTGGTAGTAAATTTTGCATTCTATCTCTGGAATTCTTTAAAAGATAACTTAAAGCTCGAAAAAGTAATACTTTCATCCCTCTGTCATGATTTTGGCAAGATTCCTTATTATAGATATAAGCTAGGCATAAAAGATTATAAAATAGAGATCTCGAATAAAGAAACTGAAGCTGTTCAAAAACAACTTAACTCAAAATTTCAAACAAGTGGTAAGGATTGGCATATAGAAAATAGTATTGCAATAATCAGAAAATATATAAGTTGTTATAAGTCTTTATTTAACAATGAGATGTTCCAAGCAATTATGGTCCATCATGGAGGATGGACTAGATATAGTCCTATCATCATGAATGAATTGGGAGCTTTAATTCATTGTGCGGATATGATGGCAAGTCAAGTCTTAAATATTTAATCTAATAACCAGTCTCTAGATTTCTTATTAATATAATCTCTATTGATTTTATATATTTTTGACTTCAATATTATTAATAAAAAATGAGTTTTTTTAATATTAAAATTTAAATATCAGGTTAAGTATCAATTTCTTAACTATGGTAAAATTTTATGTTTGGTCTAATATTGATGGAGATATCCTTATTTACAATAACTGGGAGGAATTACTTAACGATACGAATGCATGGAATAGTTTTGATAGATCACACGATTCTTTGGATTATGCCGAAGTTGGATTTATTATAGATAAAAAATCTTTAGATGAGTCTGAAGGCCGGGCATTATGTGTTTTAGATCCATTTTCAAAGACTGCTAAAGAATGGTTTACTAAACTTGTTAAAGAAAATCAAATAATTGAATATACTACTGATTTTCCTGAATGTGATATAAAAAGGTTTTATTTAGGAATTCCCTTAATCATGTGTACGGCATCTCAATGCGAACAAAAAACAAACGATTTAAATTTAAATAATACAAAAAACTGTACCTATTTGCAAGGAATAGAAACAATAAGAATGGATACAGTTAATAAATTAACAAACACCGGTTGGGAATGGTTGTTAAAAACCTATAAGATGGAAGATATCCAACATTTATATATTGACATATATGGAAAAAGCGATGTTGATACTACTGAATTCTTACCCGATTTTATGGTTAAAGGTATTTTTGCGATTATTATTGATGGTAGAATACATGAAGGGCCTTGTAATATTTATTATAAGAAGGAAGGTAAGGTTTTTATATTACAAGAACAATATGATAAATTGTACGGTTGTTAATGAAGTTTAGAATTTAGAGAAGAAAAATAATTATATATAACTATATATGGAAATTTTTTCTATATTTAGATATAATTATTTATTTAAAATTAAATGAAACCAAATAAAACTGTTTTCTTTTATACTGTCATTGTTTTTATTATATTCCCGAATAGTACAATAGCTTGGAGTAATGGGAACTCAGGAAATGCGTATGCTAATAATGAATTCAATTATGATTACAATGATAATTTTGCTACTCATGACTGGATTGCTAAGGGAGCATTGGATGCTTTGTTATCATCTAATCAGGCAAAGTGGCAGTGGCTAGAGGATAGAGAGGTAGTTTATCTTTTAGGAACCGAAGCCCCGGATAATTCTGCACTCTCAACAACTTTAGATGGAACGGTAATATCGGGGTTTGGTGATACAACATGGCATCATGTATATTTCTATGAAAATGGTACTGTATACGAAGATGATGCTGCTCTGAGAGCAAAATCATGTGGGGATCTTGCTAATTCGTATATTGAAAATGGAAAGTTAGAACTCGGAGCATTCTATTTTGGTGCTATGATTCATTATATCTCTGATTTATCAATGTTTTCTCACACGGTTGAAAATAATATTCCTCCGCATAATCTTAATTTTGATACCTATCATTCTACAATTGAAGGATATGTTCGGACAAGAACAAATGAATACAATAGTAGGGAAGAGTTTTTTCAATTTAGTTCATTTGTTATTGGAAATAAAGCTCCATATGATGCTGCTATTAAGTTAGCTTGGGATACATATAATGATCTTGATAATATTGGGGTAAATAATGCTGTCTGGCTTCATAATAATCATTTTACAGGTTGGGCGCAAAATTATGCAAATCGTCTAAGTGATACCTTATCTCATCAAGAATATTATGACAGAATCGAAAATAGTTTAAATAATGCTATAGAAGCCAGCGCAAGTGCATTAGTTTATGAATTTTCATTTAACTTAACTGATAATACAGAATCTAAATTGCTTATTTCTAGTTATAATTTAGTACTAACGATTATTATTTTGTTTATATTTCCTTTTATAATATTCTGGATGAAACAGAATAGAAGACACAAAAAATAAATTATTTCTGCTTTGTATAAACTAAAATATTAGAAAGTTTTTTCTTAAATTTTTAAAAAAATTATAAATATTTTAAAGGATAATTTATAATAATCTAATTCAAAATATTCAATTGCATATAAATGACATATATAGAAAGTATCTTTGAAACCGTATTACGATCAATAACCCCTATTGAAGAAGATATTGAGATTACTGATTTTATTGTTCAACATTTAAGATCATTACTTATTAATAGATCTCATGAGTTAGATATAAAAATTACTGACATTAATCCACAAGGTTCCACCGGAATTAAGCAAACTCAACTCAGAGATGACTATGATATTGATTTATTCATCGGTCTTGATTTTTCATACTATCAAAATTTTTTCAATTTTAATACCAAAAAAGGGGATTTGAAATCTTTACTTCGAGATTTTTTTCATGATTTATGCTTAGATTTTATAATAAAAACAATAGAAAAAAGTAAGCACATATTAGATTGTCAATTAACATATGCAGATCATCCATACGTTATTTCAAAATATATTATTAACGATAAAATCATTAATTTAGACATTGTTTTGTATTTTGATTTACCGTTTGATTATCTTCAAGAGTATGGACCTATATCTGCAGTGGATCGAACTCCTTGGCATGGTAGATTTATAGAACGGGAGCTATCGTTTGAACAGAGAAACAATGTTAGGTTACTAAAACAATTTTTTAAGGTTAATTATTGTTATGGAGATAAATCGGCATTAGGAAAATCTGGTTTTACAGGATATAGTGCAGAGCTTTTAATTTATTATTTTGGGGATTTATATTCTGTTTTAGAAAATTTTCGAAGTCTTGTTCAGATTTCATTAGACTATTATGGAAGAAATAAGAATGAATTATCAGATATACATCATTTTTCCAATGATTATTTGATAATAATTGATCCCACAGACAAAAATAGAAATGTTGCATCTTCCATTTCTGAACGGGCTTATAAATATTGTTTGCATAAGGTTATGCAGTTTTTAAATGATCCTAAAGACTTTTATTTTTTTAAAGGAAATATCCCCTTATTTTCTCATGGTTCAAGTGAGAGTCTTTTTGTAGTAGAATTAGAGAGTATAAATGATTATACACATTATACAATATGTAGAGATAAATTATATTCTTTAGGGGAACAAATAAAACAGTCTGCTAAATTAGAACATGGAAATGTCAAGAGGTTTGGTATGGTTGAATTTGAGATTTATTTTAATAAAGATCTATTTACCATGGCTTTTTATTGTGAAGATTCAGAGATTTCTAACCATTATATTAGACACGGACCTTCAATTTTTAATCATAAAAACTCTCAGAGATTTATGGAGGCAAATCCTTGCTATTTCGAGCAGAATGATCAATTATGGATATCGCAAAAAAGACAATTTACTTCATTTTTAGAATTTTTAATTTCTTTTTGCTCGAAAATTGATTCTAATCTTTTTGATATCATTAATATATCACGAGGAAAAAATGTACAGACGGAAATAGGAAGTAAATGTCTTTATATATTACAAAATATGGTATTGCCATTTGTTTAGATTTCTATTCCTTTCAATTGATTACCAATAGATTCAGTTTATGAATAGCTATTATGTTTTTTTTTGATATTTTTTAACTTATTTTAAATTTTAAGATAATATTAATTTAATTTTATTATTCCAATCTTTTCTAAGGCTATAATAGGTTTTTTTTAATAACGTATTTATAAGCATAAAAAAATAGATAATAATTGTATAGTTTTTTAATTAATAGCTTAGAAATATTTTATGTAAGAATTTCATATAAAACAAGAGGAAGCATATGCAAGGAAATCAAAATTTTTGTGAAAAATCCAAGAATAATATTTATACTAAACGAATTTTATTTTTAACTAATGATAAAGTAACTGATTTTAAGACAGATATTGATAAGTTTACTCAATATATTATTCAAGGCATTAAGTCTAATAAAATAAAAGAAAAATATAAAGAAAGAGCAGAAAGAGAGATATCTGATCTTTTTGAAATTAAAGAATTGTTGGATGATTATGATGGTACAGATTCAAAAAAAAATAATTTAATTGAAGAAAGTTATTATACTTTAAAAAAAGTAATGGAAGAAAAGAAATACAAAAAATGGTTTAAAAAAAAAGAAAAATATATTGAATTAATGACAAATATTAGCCCACAAGAATTTTACAATAAAAAAATAGAAGAGAATAAATATAGAAAAAAAGTTTTGAAATCCGTTTCAAAAGACAAAATAAGTAAATATGATGAGTTTATTACTAAACCAAAAAAAAAAAAAAATAGTCATAGTGGATTTATTGCTCCTGAAGGTTGGGCTTTTCAAGATCGTAGAAATAATCTAATTTCAATTATACAAATTAAAGATGGAGATTGGAATCTACTTTGGGATATTGATAATGAGATTCATGAAAAGTGTGAAATAAAAGGAAATTATGTATATGCTGAATTACTTGACAGTAATAATGCATATAGTATTGATTCTAGAACTAAAAAAGAAATTAAAATGAAAAAACAATATTTTGTTAGAACTAATGTTCCATTAAAAACATATCATTATTTAGGCGTTGAAAATACGGTAAAGGAATTAATCTGTATAGCTGAGTGTATAAATTCTGGAATAGTTACTAATGATAATTTAAACACGATTCGATTAAAATGGAATCTTATAAAACAAGACGGCCTTCCTAAAAAAATCTATTACGATGCTAGTTTTGATAATGCTGTGATAAATTTTTGTGATAATACTAAGACAGCTGAAGAAATAATGCAATGTCGTAATTTGCAAAAGGAATTAAAAGAAAAGCAAAAAGAGGATGGGTTTTTTGAACAAAATTGGGATTGTCATATAGGAATTGATAAAAATAACAAAAAGATTAAGGTTTGTTCTAGGTTGGAACGTGGTTATCATAAACTTTTATAACTTTTTACTTTATTAATAAATATTTCTTTTAAAACACAATTTTCTTTTTTAACTGATTTAAATATTCCTAAGAGATCTTCTTCAAATTTACATTCCAATTTCATAATTGTTTCATAACATCTTAATACTTTTTGGAATTGGTATAATCCCCTATATATTTCAGAAAGATAATACCAATATTCATAATCAGTACTTTCATATTCTAAATACTTTTCATAGTATCTACTGGCTGTCTTATAAATCCCTAAAGATAAATAGTTTACTCCAATCTTTTTAAAATAGATTTTATTAGATGAATTATAAGTTAATTTGTCTTTTAATATGAAAATTTCTTCCCAAGTTTTACTTAAATCTATATAAAAAGGCCTCAATCCTTCAAGAGTTCTACTGACATTTATATCCCAAGCATTGAAATCAGGGATATCTTCTTCAATTAAAGTGTTATAAATATCGAATGATTTTTTTAGATTATTAAGTAAGAAATATGAATATCCAATCAATTGAAGAGCTATTCTTCTAGAGCCCTCAATACATAAATATTCATCGCATAATATAATTGTATCTTTTAACTCGTTTTCAGAAGTACAGTTTTGTGCATAGACTCTTTGGCACATCTCTTTTAGTTTTTTCATGGTATTTAATATTATATATTCCCTTAAATATATTTTAATAGTCGATATTTATAAAAAAAAATTATCTTTATTAATTGAAATATTTTATTATTTAAATTATATTTTCTATTAATTTTGTTTTTGTCAAAGGTTTATTCTGTGCTATAGTTTAAAAAGGATTATTTTTTTTATCATTTTAAAATACATACACATATTTCAAATGGACTATAATAAATATATCGAAAAAATATCTATCAGGATCGGTATTCCCGTTTCTTCTTTAAGAGACGATATCAATGGTTTCGTTCTGATTGATAAAAAAAACAACAGATATTTTATATTTGGATATGCAAATTTCACTAATTGTTTTGGATACATCTTAACAGATTTTAAAGGAAATTTTATAAATAGTGATTTTCGAATACATAAATTTAAGAGGGCTAATGTTAAAAAGGACACACATTGGTTTATGAAAAAAATAAATGAGTTAAAAATTAAAATATAGTTTAAGAGTCTTAGTTTTAAGATTATAAATAAAGTTACCTCAAAAACACTTATTAAATTCAAAAACTTAACAAAAAATTATAGATTTATAAAAATAAAAGACTAATATATATTATAGAATTTTTATTTCATACGTTTCTCATATTTTCATCCATTTTATTATGACGAAAAAAAAGGTATATGAATATAGTAATAACGTTCCAGATGCATATGAATATTCCTTAGATCAATTAGATTCTGATAAGGGAAAAAACATATTTGAATATGAATCTAATGGAAGTGGTAAATATTTTCAGCCAAAAAACCGTCTAAAAAAATATTTTCTCATTTTTTATTTGTCAATGACATGTGTTTTATTGATACCCGATGTTATTTGGTTAATTAGTGCAAGTTCTTTAACGTCTGGTGGCCTTTTTGATGATTTTCTGCCAGAATTTAGTGGTTTCTTGATTCAATTTAATAGTTTTAGTGAAACTGTATTTATAACATTTAAATATGTAATAGTTATTGTCTTATTTTTTCTTGGATTTATAACACTCCTTAAATTTAGAGGGATATATAGAATGACTAAGGTGAGGGCTCCAAATTATAAGGTTATCCCAGGAAAGGGCTCCAAAGAGGTTGATGTAAATAAGGGTATATTAAGAAAATGGAGTGTGTTTATGGGACTAATTTATATCTTCTTGGCTATTGGAATCTTATTTGATTTTTTAATACAATTTGTATTTACTATATTAAAACCTATCGATCCTAAATTTATTTTTTCCATTATTAATGCAACGGGAGAGTTAGATCCCGAATTCATGGAAAGACTTTCAGATATTAGTTTAGCTATGTATGATTATGAAAAAAGCATATATTATGTTTTAAGTTATCCATCGCTTTTGGCATTTTTTTATCTTATATTTGGTATTTGGGTTTATGTTTATAAAGGACCCATGGAATCAAAGTTTTCAATTAAAAACATTTTGTATTATATTGCGCTCGGGTTGATTTTTGGTTTCTCTACATTTATGCCTTTATTAATATCTTAATTTTAATGTTGTACTTCTATAACAAATAAATATAATTAAATGAAACTGTATATA
>SDBV01005097.1_pt1 | contig 18646 bp, 49 predicted proteins | sample 2277081 | NCBI WGS metagenome assembly SDBV01 (sample SAMN10402039, study PRJNA504765) | marine sediment metagenome | isolation source: marine sediment core GS10_PC15, 223 cmbsf | place: Arctic Ocean: Southern Knipovich Ridge | collected 2010 | reverse complement strand
GTGTTTACATTGGTGCAAGAGACAAAATCGCAATGGGTGATAAGAATGTAGTAAGTTCACATTTTGTATTGTTTGAAATAGATGAACATGATGGAAAAGATAAAACAGAAGAAAGAGATAAAATAATTAATTATTTAAGAAAACATAACATTGAAATTAGTATGCAAGGTATGAGTGGTGGTGGATGGCATTTCTATCTTCCACATAAACTTCAAGAGTTTAAAAATAGTGATAAGGCGTTTGAGTATAAAGAATCTTCTCTAGCTTCTATGAAAAGAATACTTCAAGGACAGGGATTTGATATTGATGGTGCAGTTTTTAATCTGGAAAGAGTTATGAGGGTACTTGGAACTTTTAATTATAAACGAGATAAAATATCTATGGTTGATTATATAAATAATGATATTGATATTGATGTAAATACAAAAGCTCTAAATGAATTAATATTATCTAATCCAGTTGCTATAAAAAAAGATAAAGAAAAAACTGAAATAACATATGATGCTGATGATGATGAACTTATAAAACAGATTAAAGAAAAGTGGGTTGATGGAGACAGAAACAATTTAGCATTATGTGTTTCTGGTTATTTAAGAAAAGAAAAAAGATTAGGGTTAACAACAGCATTACAAATTATAGAAAAAATCTGTGAAGATTGTGATGATAATTTTGCAGAACGAAAAGCTGCTGTCGAAGAAACTTATAAGAAAGATGAAAAATATATTAAAGGAATAAGAGGATTAGTTGAAAGAGAAATTAATCCAAATAAAACAAATCTTCCAATGGTAAGAATTGGTGGTGCTGGTTTATTAGCAAGTGAAATCTCCAGTAATATTGCAGATCAATATTCAACTAAAAAAATATTATTCTATAAACAAGAAACAAAAAGTATAGTTGAAGTATCAAGTATAAAACATGATTCTGGTGATAATAGTTTTTTAGGATTCTCAGTTATGAAGCCAAAAAGATTTATAACATTAAGTGAAAAATATTTCGTACCATATATGAACAATTTTAAAACAGATAGACAAGGTAATCAGTATGTTGTAGAAACACCAACATCACTAACAAATGAAAAATCTTCAATAGTATTAGAGTCACCACAATTCCAAGATGCTATGCCGATGATAAAAAGAATATTCACTGTACAAACTCCAATAATATATAATGATGAATTAACATTTCCAAAAGAAGAATATGATGAAAGATTTTTTTCATGGTTACCTAAACACTCTCCAATAATTGAAAATATGAATATGCCATTGAAAGAAGCTAAGGAAATTATATTAAATATTTTTAAAGAATTTTGTTTTGAAACCAAACAAGATTATACAAATGCTGTTAGTGCATTATTAACTCCATTCTTACAAGGTTTGTTTAAAACAGGTTTTAGCACACGAACACCAGTATATTGTTATGAAGCCAATAGAGAAAGAAGTGGTAAGGATTATTTAGCTGGTGTTACAGGAATATTATATGAAGGTTATGCTTTAGAAGAACCACCTATTAGCAATGGAGAATATAGATCATCTGGTTCAAATGATGAATTAAAGAAAAAACTACTTGCTGCAATGATTAGTGGTAGACGTAGATTGCATTTTAGTAACAATAAGGGTCATTTGAATAATTCTGTATTTGAATCTATAATTACTGCAACGAAATTTTCTGATAGATTACTTGGAAAAAATGAAATTGTAACTCTTGATAATGAATTAAGTTTCAGTTTCAGTGGAAATTTAGGAATAACATTAACACCTGATTTATCCAATAGGACTATATTTATTAATTTGTTTTTAGATATTGAAGATGCAAATAAAAGAAAATTTAATAATCCTAATCTTCATGGATGGGTTTTAAAAAATAGGAATGCAATCTTATCAGCTCTTTACTCTCTTGTTAAAAATTGGTTTAATAAAGGCTGTCCAGATAGTACTGTGCTTTTTGCATCATTTCCAGAATGGGCTAGAGTTTGTGGTGGAATAATGGAGACAGCAGGTTATGATAGCCCATGTAATAAAAGTATTCAAAACACTGGTGTATCAATTGATAGAGATACGGATGAAATGAAAGAATTATTTGAAGTATGCCATAGAGATGCTGCAGATACTTGGTTAAATAAAAGCGAAATAAAAGCTATAATTTGTAAACCAGAAGAAAGTGTTATGTCTTATATTGATTGGAGTAGTAGATCATCACAGATAAAATTTGGAATAAAATTAAATAAATTTGTTGGTAGATTGCTTAGTGATATTAGATTATTGGTTGAAGATAATTCTATAAGAAGTTCAAGATGGAGATATAAATTTACTAAAATGTCTGAAATAAACAAAAAATTGGAGATATTTTCTTAAAAAATGGTAATGTTTGGTAATGTTGTAGGCGTAAATGGTAATGTTGGACAAGTTTGCCAGTCGTGTGAAACTGAGGTGGGGTCAAATAATATAGAAGAGGGTATATCTATACCAACATTACCAACATTACCATCAAAAGATTGGTGTGAAAAATATGATGCGGTTGAAGATTTTTCGGATAATATCCAATATTGTAAAATTTGTAAAATAAAAATGAAGAAGAAAAAATGTATGGGTGGACATGCAATGTATTGTGATAATTATTGGAAGTGTGGGCAGAGGGTTAAAATATTAGAGGTTAATAATGGAACGTAAAAACCAATTTAAAGAATTATTAAAACAAATAGAATTAAAATCACAAGAGGCAATTGTACCAGTAAAAGATGTAAATTCTATATTAGATGCAGGTTTTAAATTACTAATGACATTTGAAGATACACAAAAAGGAAGAGCAAAATGGAGACTTAGAGCAGAAACAGCAGAAGCAAAACTAAAGGAACTTAAAATAAAATGAACGAAACAAAATCAAATTGTATAGAATGTGAATTAAAACTATCAATCTTACTAATGGTTGAGGGTAGATGCCCAGATTGTAATTTAGATCATAAAATAGAAACGAGGCAATTAAATGAAACATAAATGCCCATATCTAAGAAATCATAAGTATTGTGACTACAAAGGGCATAGAGGCATTTGTATGCATAAAGACTGCACTAAATGTGAATTACTAACACAATCACGTTCCAAAGCAAAAGTACGCTCACAATCGCTTAAAACGCCCACAAACAATAAAGGAATTGAAGTCTAACATGGATTATAACATTATACCAAAAAGAGCTATGAGGTGTAAAGAGTGTAAAAGAATAATTAGAGATTGGAATGAATCTGGATTATGTTCACATCACAATAGAGTAAAGGGTGGGAAAAAAAGGAGAAAAGATGACAGAACATTGTAAGAATTGTGGAGAATTATGTTGTGGTAAACTAATGATGGAAATAAGAAAGAAAATTTATTATAGCTTTTGTTCTAGTTGTTTTGCATTATTCCAATATCTACCAAATAAAGAGATAGCAAAAATACTTAGAAAAAATAAATTTGGTGTCACTTGTTAGTTAATAACAAACTATATAAACTAAACATTCTATACATTATTATGAAAACAACAATTGAGGTTGAAAAAACAACAGCACGAAGAATCCAAGTTATTAAACATAGCTTAGGATATTCTTCAGCGGATGAAACAATAAATAAACTATTCGACATAGTAGAAGAAATACAAAACGTAAAATGAATTTAAAACAATTAACGAAACAAAAGAGAAGGGAATATCCAAAAAAGATGCCAAAGTTATTGAGACACAAAATAGGAAAAGTATTAATGGTTTATGCTTCGTTACCATTATTAAGTGCATGGGCGTATGGTTTTGCAATACCTATGATGATGTCTATTAGTCCAACAGTTTGGTTAAAAGGTAGAATTAATACACATAAAGGAAATGGAGATTTGAGACTATGAATAAAGAATTTATAAAAATAATGATTTCTAATATACAAGAAATGGAAGACCAAAGAAAAGAAGATACAAGAAAGTTTTGGGATTTAATTGATAGACAAAAAGAAACAATCGTTTCATATATTGAAAGAAATAATATAAAAGATCCTTGGGCTATTCAATTTTTAAAAAGAATGGAGATTGGATTATGAATAAAATATCAACATTAAAATACTCTAAAGGTTATGATAATAGAATGAGAAGAACAATAACTTATAGAGATTTATTTAGTATTGAGTGGAGAATTAAAGTTTTTCCAGTGGAGATTATATAATGGAAGAATCAGAATCATATAAACCAGAAATACCATTTCCAGAAGCCACACCATCAGTTCCAATGGAAAAACAATATAAGAATATATTAATTTTAGTTGGAGTATTAGGATTAATTTTTGGAGCATCTATTTTTGGAGCATTGACATATTTAGGATATACTAATGGATTTATGACAGACGGACAATGTGATAAGTATACAATAAATGCATATAAAAATGGTGCATATGAAAGTCAACAACTAACATTAATTGATATTTTAAACACAACAGCTACATGCCAAGAAACATTTAAAGTTAATGTTGGCAACCAAACATATAATTTATTTTTAACAGAATGTTTAAATCTAAATCAGGGAGGTAATAAATAAAATGGAAGAAAATGAAAATATCTTGGATGCAAAAATCGGAGACAAGGAAGTCCCAAAAAATACAGTAAGTCCAGCAAAGGTAACAATTGTAAGTGTAACTATTAAGAAAGAAAACAAAGAAGGAAAGAAAATGGATACACCATTAGCTGAATTTCACGTTAAACATCCAGACAAAGATGAGACTTTAAAGATAACAAAAGTAAAGTATCTTGATGGTGAAAATTTAAAGGCAGTTGGATTTTGGGTACAAATAGATCCTGATGGAAATTTCTACAAAGGTTCTGCAGTAGAAATAATTCTAAGTAAATTAGGATGTGAAACACTATCAGAGACTATCGGTAAGGAGATTGACACTATTGAAGAAAGTAAGGATAGTCCTTATTTATGTCTTAAAGCTTATTAATAAATAAATAAATAAATAAAACTTATTATTACCATCTTTAATTTATAGATGGACTTATACTCATTGGTGGCCCCGACCACCTCATAAAAATCCAGGGATGAGACTGGTAGTATGGAGATGAGTTTATACCTTACTCCATGCTTTAAAATAATAACAAAACAATAAAAACAAAAACAAAATGCCAACAGAATATGACTATCAAAAAGAATGTAACAACATAGATGAAATTAAATTAGAAACGTCTAATGCAGAAAGTGCGCACTCTGGGGGTTCAAAATGAAATGTTCTAAGTGTAATAAGGAGGACCCAAAATGTATAAATGCAGTATGTAATTCTTGTAGGTTAAAGAAGTGGAGAAAGGATAATCCTGGAAAGGTAAAGGATTATGCTAAGATGAGGCAAGTAAGGGATAAGAAAAAAATTAAGATAAGACAGGAAAAATCTCGGGATAGGGTTTTGTTTGGTGGAAACAGAATTAAGGCTTTAGAAAGGGATAATTATGAGTGTCAAAATTGCAGCATGACTCAAGAACAAAATATAGTTCTATTCGGTAGAAGTATTACTGTACATCACATAGATGGTAATGGCCGTGGATGTGAAAATCCAAATAATGATATGGACAATCTTATAACTTTATGCTTCAGGTGTCATCCTAAAGCAGATTTGGGAAGGATAGATTTTTCTTCGTTAAGTAAACAAGAGGCGTCGCAGGTGAAAGCATGAAGTTTGAATATCCTTTACAATGGCTACCACAACAGCCTAGAACTAAAAGACCAACTAGAGCAAAGTTTGGTAATCATAGCCTATCAAACGCAGGTAATAATATAGAAAATGAATTAAGATTGATGGGAGCAAAGGATTGTATTATTTCAACTAACTTACAAACAAAATTAAGTGGAGGTTTTTATGCTAATCAGAAAATAGAAGATGCAGGAGTAGTTATATATTTCAAATTAAAGGACGCAGATAAAGCAATGGCTTGTGATCTCTGGGATAAAGCAGAACATAATCTTTGGGCATTACAACTTTCAATAAGTGCAATTAGGGGATTGGAAAGATGGGGTGGTTCAGAGTTCTTAGATGGATTGTTTACTGGATTCAAAGCACTACCAGCACCAGGAGACGAAACCGTTTCAAAAGAAAGATACTTTTCAGATATAACAAACTTAGACCATTTGAATTTAAGATATAGAAGTCTTGTTAAAAAATTACATCCAGACACAAATGGCACAGGCGAATCAGACGAATTCCAAGAGATGATGATACAATATAAACAGATGAAGGGAAACTTAGAATAAAATGGTAGGCAAAAACTTTAAAGAAGATACAGATAAAATGATAGCGGATGGCCTAATTGTATTGGATAGTAATGGAGATATAAAATTAACAGACAAGGGAGTAAGCCACACAAAGAATCTCTTGAGAGACAAAGGTAACAAAGAGTATATGAAGCAGGTAGCAAAACATTTCAAAAATAACTCACCAGAAAAAGAAGCAATAAATATTAACGAGTTGCCCGATGAGATAGACATGGTGGACAATACGCATCTAACAGTCTATGAAAGATATAAGATACCAGAGAATGACGATATGAAAAACTATCAACTTTTCTGCAAGATGACACAGTCGGTAGCAGACGATAAATCAAACAAAAACCATGACGCATTTGATGGAATGTTGGGTTTACTAAAATCATCTAAGTATTTCGAGATTCCAAATAACGTTAACTTACTATTACAGAACACATCAAACGATATTAAAAAAGTTAGGTTACCATACTATTATACGTTCCTAGATGTTAAGTTGTTGGTGGGAGACAGGGCGTATTATTGTATGCAGATACAAGACATGGACCAAATTAAAGAGGCGGCAGATAAAGCGAAAATGGATACGAAAAACTAGATCCAAAAACTAAAAACGAAATTATAATGCAATCTGAAATGTATAAGAATTGGGCAAAGAAAAACCCAATAGCACATATAAAAAATGTGATAAGAACAGATAAAATGGAGGATAAACAATAAGTTTATATACTAAAGTATATACATATATATAAGATGGAATTAGAAAAAATAGAACAGATTGCAAGAGAAGCCCACGACGGACAGAAGAGATGGAACGGTGACGATTATGTCACCCATCCAATCAGAGTAGCTGCAAATATGCCCAACGATAAAACAAAGGCTATAGCATTATTACATGATGTTATGGAAGATACGGATATTTCAATGTCTGAATTAGTTGGTAAGGGAGTTGATTTAAACATTATGCAAACACTTTGCTTTTTAACTAGATGTGAAGATCAGACTTATCCAGAATATATTAACCAGATTGCAAAATCAGCTGATATTAATACTGACGCAATCATTGTTAAAATTGGAGATCTAAAGGATAACTTATCTGATATTGAAGATGGAAGCCAAAAGATAAAATATAAATTAGCATTATCAATTTTAGAACTAAAATTACAGGAGAAAAAAAATGAGTAAACAAAGCCCAATACAAATTGAAATAGAAGAAAAATTAAATGTACTACCAGAAGATATTTACAGGGCCACAGTTGTTAAATCGGGCAATGGCGCAGTTATAAAATCCTTTAAAAGATTTTTAGGTAAAGAAGTAATTGTAATCGTAGCTGATAAAATTAAACCAAAGAAGAAAACTAAAGAAGAAAAAATACAAAGGTTTAATCAATTAATGGAAAATGCTGGAGAAGAAGGATGGAAAGAACCGTAAACACGACGCCTAATCTAAAGGAGACGTCCAAATGATATGCCCAAAGTGTAATAAGAGGGAAACTAAAGGTAAGACTGGTGTATGTGATCCATGCCGACTAAAGAAGTGGAGGAGAGATAATCCTAAGAAAGTTAAGGCTTATCAATTAATGAGGTATCAAAGAGACAAGGTAGAAATCTTAAAGAGTGCAAAACAATGGGTTAAGGATAATCGAGAGAAGGTTAATAAATATAAAAGAGAGTGGAGAGCAAGGAATAAAGAATATCAGGCGCTACTAGATAAAACAAAGAGTTTCTTTAAGAATATAAAAGTTCAATGTGAGCTATGTGGGGGTAAAGATAATTTATTATTCCACCACTTGAAGCCATTAAGGTATGATAATTTTCAGATACTTTGTGATAAATGTCACTATAAAGCACATGAGAAGATAAGAAAAGATGCGTACATTCATGGGAAGGTGACGAAATGAAAGTAGAGACAAAATCAGTGTTAAGGGGTAAGAAAGAGGCAGCAGAGAGGATGAATACAATCCTAACAATAAAGGTTAATAAAATGAAACAATGGTCGAGAGACAATGGAGGGAGAGAAGATATTTTAAAAAGAGAAATATTAAAACTAGATCCAGACTTCTGTTTTGATGAATCAGATAAGTTTAAAGCAAAGAGAGAAGTGAGGAGAAGAGATAATTATTCATGTTGCTTTTGCAAGGGGAATATTCTAAACATAAGCCTTGGTGAATCACTACATCATAAAATACCAAAAAGGTATGGTGGTGATAATAGCCAAAAGAATCAAATAACAATTTGTAAGTATTGTCATAGATTATTAGAAGAGCTTATAGAATATGTAGAGAAGGAAGCTCTAAAGTTAAATAACGAGACGCAGTTTACAGGGAAGGTGAAAGCATGAAACAAAAAATAAGTATATTTTGGTTAGCATTTTCACTATGGAACTTTATGATGGCCTTTGCGTTTTTAGGAGCAGGGATTTATGCAGCAATAAGAGGAGAGACACAACTAGCAACATTAATTTTAATATTAAGTATGTTAAAGTGTTTTGTCTTCGCAATGTGTGTTAAAGAATTAGTGACGCCTTTTACAAGAGGTAAGTCCAATGGATAAAAAAACATTTAATCAAAGATACGAAGGATATAAATTTAAAATAAATCATCCCGTATTGGACATCGGAGGTTTTGATGGGACTTTCTTAGAATGTGCAGGGGTTCATAGAGGAACAATTATAGATATGACATCAGAAAAAAATCCGAAATTTAATTATATCTCCGCCAATATCTCAAAAAAGCTACCAACGATGGATAAAAAATTTAAAACAATTTTTATAACAGAGGTTTTAGAACATTTAAAAAATCCACTATACCTTATGTCTCAAGTTCACGACCTACTAGATGAGGATGGAGTTTGCTATATATCTATTCCTTATACAAAACTATTCACTAAGGAGCATAGTTATGGAGAATGGGACTTAGGGCATGTCTCAAAATGGACTTCAAAAGAAATAAGTGACCAATTAAATAAGTTAGGCTTTGAATCGAAGATAATTCAAAAGCGTAGGAGATTTAGGAATACTGCCTTTTTTATTCCTCATTGTTGGCTAGTATTGGCGGTCACTAAACGTTTAACTAATTACGATGGAGAAAGTTTATGAGTAAGATAAAGGCCAATTTTGGCTGTTTCTCTTCGGGAATACCAGGGTGGATTAATATAGATAAAGCTAGAAGACATATTATTATTTCTAAGGTTCCTGGTCTGCCTAAGCTTTTAGGTTTTTTGGGATTATTGAGAAAACCCGTTTATGATTTACATAGGCAAAAGAAATTTAAGGGATTAATCTACGGTGATGTAAGAAGAAAGTTAAAAATTAAGAATAATTCAGTAGACTATATCTATTCTGCAAATATGTTGGAGCATCTATATCCATGGAAGGCAAGGTTTTTTCTATCAGAATGTCTAAGAATTTTAAAGAAGGGAGGAGTTGTTAGATTAGTGCTTCCAGATATAGAATATGAGGCAAAACAATATTTAAAATCGTTACCAAACCCAAAATCTGCTAATTGTTTTTCTAAACTTGTTTATGCAACTCTTTTTGCAGGAGGGTACAAAAACAATCATAAATGGATGTATGATAAATATAGTTTAACCCAGATTTTGAAAGAAATAGGTTTCTCAAATATTACTGTGGGAGAACCCCAAAAAGGGAATTTCCCTGATGTCACAAAATTAGATGTTATAGATAATAGTTTGATTTTAGAGGGCACTAAATTAAATTCGGAGAAGGCAGATGGATGGACTTGCACAACCAAACACGTCATTCCTTCCAAGTCTAAAGACTCAGGTATCCTGCCTAATCTTACATGATGGAATTGCTAGGACTACTGGATAGAAACTATCCAAGACATTCGCCAATGACTTCCAGTACGCACTCAAAAGAGAAACTAAATAACACAGGAGGAAAAAATGAATAAAATAATAACAGTAATGTTAATGTCTTTGATATTGTCAGTGACAATGGCAAGTGCATACGAGTTTGAATACGAGAAACCAGATATTGATAGTCTTTCGTATCAAATGTTTTCAGTTTCAAGAGGTTTCGATTTGATAACTAAACCGATAATATTAGCGTATGCAGCTTTGAATTACGCAAGATTCTATGAAGGTAAGTTAGCTACATGTGAGACAGAGCTATTAATTAAGCCACGTTCTAGTGGTGGAGGTCATGGAAGACGACCACAACAAGTTGTATATGTAGAAGAACCAGAAGAACCAACAAACAACTCAACACCAGAAGATCCAGAAGTAGTGGAATTAAAAGCAGACTTCACAGGAAACGGACAAGTCGATGCAACAGATGAGTTTGTATGGAAATGTAATTATCCAATGTCGGAAGGAGCAAACAACAGTCAAGGAGATGCAGACGGAGACGGAGATGTTGATGGAGCTGATTTCTTAATATGGCAACAAGAATATAAAGGAGCAGCACAAGATGGAGCAGAGTTTTTAAAATATCAAGTACTTTGCAACTAAATAAAATAAAAATTTATTATTGAGTCCTCACTTTAGAGGCTCATCACAATCAAAACAACAATGGAAAAACAAACTAAATTAGTAATATTGAATCACGGAATAAGCTTAGGAATAGGTTTTATAATTGGGATGCTAGTAGCAGGTATTGTTCTGCTTAGATAGTTAGTGCGAATGATGGAATTTAATAATAAAAAACTAACTGAGAAAGGAGAAGAATATAATAGTTATTCTGAGATGATGGATGAGTGGAAAGATTACGGATATTTAAAAAGAGATATGATCGCAGCAATTAATCACGTTGGAGAATTAAATAGTATGGACTTAGGAGAAGAGGTAATACTTTTCTTGGCTGGAATGGAATATGGGAAGTCGCAGTCCAAACCAAATACGAAACAATGATAGACTTTAATAATTTAGAGTGCTTAGGTGGATGTGGTTCAGGATGGGGATTCTTTGTAATACTTGGGCTTGTATCTTTAGTGATGTTTTTATTTATAATATTATCATTATTAGTATTAAAATTTAGAAAGGAGACGTCATCTGATTAAGAGACGTCCAAAATTAAAATGGTAAAGAAAACAGCATCACAACAAAGCAGAGAATGGAGAAAAAAGAATCCAGAGAAAGTAAAAGCTTATGCAAAGAAATATGGTGAAACTCATAAAGAAGAGATAAGAGCAAGGAGTAAAATAATTAGAAACGAGATATATTTTGATGGTAAGTGCGATGAGATATTTGAAAGGGATAATTGGCAATGCCAAGAGTGTGGGGTTTCTCCTGAACAGTCAATTATATTATTTAATAGAAGATTAGCTATTCACCATATTGATGAGAATAAAGAAAATAATGATCCTGATAATTTAATAACTCTCTGTATAAGATGTCATTGCAGACTTCATGGACAATTAAGACTTAAGAAAAAATGGGGCGACCTATTAGAGCAAGATGATTCAGAATATAGATTCCCAAAGATTAGAGAACTTGTGGATAAAGAAGCAAAGAAGTTAGGTGGCATACAAAAAGCCAAGAGAAAAATAGCTGAGGAATTAGATGTTAGTTTTTGGACTATTGATACTAAATATTACGAAAGAAAAATTTCGCCTAAGCCTTAGGATACGTATGGAAAAAACAATTGGGGAACTGGCAAAAGGAGAAACATATCAAGAATGGCTTAAGGATACAGAAAGGATATGGCTAGAATGGACAGAACAAAATATATGCGATGGGTTGTTATAGACTCACATTAGATTAATTATGAAGAAAAAAAGACAATACACAAAACCAATATTTCAATCTATTGGAGCAAGCGGAACAGGATTACAAATTAGTTTAATTAAGAACAAGAGTAAAGGTAGAAAGTTTGATGTAATATCATTCTTAATTAAGCATCTTGGTAACGATGGAGAAGTTAATACTATTGAGTTCAACAGTTCTCCAGAAGAAGCATTGGAATTAGCATGGGGAATAAACAAAGCGGTGCATGGATTCTTAACTGGTTTTGAACCATATCAAAAGTTTAGAATGAATGGCGCAAAGACTAAATTTGATAAAAAAACAATATGGTGGAGCCTTTGAATGAAATATGAAAATAGTAAACCCGATAAAGATGGTTATGGTTGGACAGATTATTGCTGTGAAGGGTGTAGGGTATATAAGAAGCTAAAGAAAAGAGAATCAGATGGGAAGATGCTTTGTAAAAAATGTTCAAAGAATCAGTCAATTAAAATATTCGGTTCGCATAAGAACTAAGATACGAAATGTATTTAAGCATTGATTACTATCAATCAGTAATTAAATACAATGGAGGAAAAATAAAAACATGTACAAAATAAACATAACAACATTAAAAGGTAATAGAACAAGTCTTGATAGGAAGTTTAAAACAAAAGCAAAGGCTGAAGAATTTAAAAATACAATTACCGCAATAAGGGCAAGAAAGAAAGACAAGAGAAGAAGAGGGCTTTTGAGTATGAACCCAAGAATAGTTAAAATAAACAAGAGGTCTAAATAATGACTTCATCTAATTCTAAGAAATTAAACATAGTGGTGCTTTCGCACTTGGCTTGATAAACGAACATGGAAATGAGAGAATGCACCTGCACAATATGTAAGAAAACCTTTAGTTCCAACAGAGTGAAGGCCTTAACCTGTGGCAACAACAAATGTGTAGATAAAAGTAATTACAAAAGACACAAAGAAGTTTATATTGAAAATAGCCGTAGATGGGAAAAGTTAAATCCAGAAAAAAGAAAAGTAATAAGAAAAAAATCTCTGGATAAATTTAGAAGAAATAAACCAGATAGGTTCAACGAATTAATGAGGAATGGCTATCAGAGAAATAAAATTAAATGGGCATGCAGAAATCGAACTAATACCCTGCTAAAAAGTGTTAGATATGAGAACCCTTTGCAGAAAAAATGCACCTGTGGAGATACGAAAAATGTAACATTAAATTTTGAGATATACCCTGAGACCACGGCGGGAATAAAAAAAGCAATTAGTGATGGTAAGATATGTTATAAATGTAAAACGTGTCACAAGAGCACACAGACAGAAAAGAAACATACTTAAACTAAAAGAAGTATATATTATAATCAGCATAACTCGGTTGTAGTACTGGGGCTTAGGCGCGGATCAACACAAACAATGGAGAAGGAGGAATAAAATAATGGAAGATAACGTTAACATAGAGATTAGAACAGAAGATTTTGATAAGATACGATCAAAAGCTATTGAAGCAGGTGATAAACTTTCTGAAGATGGCGACGAAGGAAAATATGTTTCTTTAAATAATTTAAAACTAGATTCAAAACCAGATGAAAGATACTTAGATATTAAAGGGAATAAATTTATATTTTCTGGGAGCCTATTAGATAAAGATACTAATGACGATGTAGGATATATGAGCTTTGAATTGGCATTTGATGCGGAAACTTTAGTAGACTTAATTAGTGTGTATATGAAGAAATTAGGAAAAGTAAAGACTGTTCTAGAGGCTGTTAAAGACGAGTAAACCCTAACTTAAACAATTTATTATTATTTGCCCCAATGTTGTGGGGCCTCACATTCGTAGTCCAAAGCATAGACGTCATCACTATAAAGTAGACAAGTTAAAACCAAAGGAAACCAGCAATAACCGAAAGGTATATAAAGGGGTTATACGTTAATATATCATGGAAACAAAAGACATCACAAAACAAATAAAGAAAGATTTAAAGCTTTTGAGTAAAAACACAAACTTCACAGTAAGAATGTATTACCCACAAGTAAGAGTAGGATACGAAGACGGACCAACAGAAGAAGAAGTAAAAGAAGTAATCCAAAAGAATATTACTGATAAGATGAGCTTACACATTACAAGATATATGTCTACAGAAAAACAGATTGAATTAAGAAACGAATTAGGATTTAAAGATGATGATGTTTACCACTGTGGAAAAACAAACGATGTTAATAACTCTTTAATTATACAAAATAAATTTAATGAGAGAAGTTTTTAATGGAAGAAATATATGCACAAAAAGCAGAAAGGCTAGTAAAAGAATATTTAGAATCTGATATGGCTAGACCATTTTTAGCAGAGTCAATAAGAAAGTTTTATAAAAATATGAAAGAAGATAACAATAAAGCAATAGAGATACTTTCTAAGATTTTTAAGCAAGATGTAGATGAGAATATAAAAGAATTATTATTTTTGAAGGACCTTATTAGTGATGGTGCTATCTTTGATGAAGAAACAAAACAAAAGATTATGGAGCGTATAAAATGTTTGAAGAATTTGTAGAGATGTTAAAAAATGAAGTACTCGCAAGTAAGCACCCGTTACCAGATGGAATTGATAGATATAATGACCATGACTGGAATAGTGAAATAGACTTTCAAGTAAAGAATATTGACATATGGGCTGAGTCTTTCAAGAAAGAAGCTATCATAAAATGGATTAAAACAGGCAGAATATCACAATCAAAAGAAGCCTTTATGAATTTTTTAAATATAACAGAGGATGATTTACAATGAATAAAACAAAAATTACAAAGAAGTTAAAGAAGCTTTCAAGAACTCAAATAGGAGTAAGCTTAACAAAAGAAGATAGAGAAATACTAGAAGTAAAAGAAGATGATTTAGTTGAGGTGAGTAAACATGAGTAGGCTTAATATGGATGTTTTTGGAGATGCAGCAGATAAACCAATCCCACAAGAAGTATGGGATAAAATAGAAAAGAAACAGAAAGAAAGAGTACCTCATAAAGACTTTATAGAAGTTGCAAAAGTATTTGCATCATTACCAGCAAAAACACAAAGAGCATTAGGACCAGAGAGTGATGAAGATATTTCAATGTATTCGGAGGATAAACAATGAAAATAAGAAACACAAAATATGGTAAAATCATACTAAATCTTGCAGAAGAATTATATAAAAATGAAGTTGTTGATACACACATGAAAGATTTAATAATCGGAGAAGGTAAAGATTACGCTTCAAAAGAAGATTGGATTGAATCTAAAATCGACGCATCTATGGAGGACTCGGAATAATGGAACAAAAGAAACCACTAAACGAGAAAGTATTTTGGAGTGAATGGAAAAGAATAGGGAAACTAAAATCCAAGTCAAGACATAAACTTATTTTAGAATCTGACGTAAAACAATCAATCGAAGAAGCTTATCGTTCTATGCCATGGGCAATATTAACACCATCAGGAATAAAGGCTATAGAAGTAGCATTCAAGGATAGTTTCGGATATGATTACGAATCTGGGTTCGCAATCTGTGAAGAGAACGTCGGAGGTAAGGAATAATGGAAGAACTGACTATTGGACAAATAACAAACAAACTACTATCACTTGAGGATCAGAATGCTTATCTCTCATTTGATTGGGGCGGAGCATATCCAAAGAGCATAACTTCTTCTCGTGGATACTATGATGAGTTATGTATTGAATATTCTGGAAACTACGAAGATTCTATTTTTGTGAAAGACTTTGTAAAGCTTTGTCAAGAGGCGATAGGAAAGACATATACTGGATGGAAGGGTGGAGAATATACTATGGATGAAAATACTCCAGTTTGGGTAGCCTGTAGTGGTTGCACATCTAATACAAAAATCTGTGACATTGTAAAATCTTACGGCGGATATAAAATTAAAACAATAGAGGTTGAGGATTAAAATGTACGCAGTTTATACCGAAGGAGTAAAAGATGGAAAATAAAGATATAATTAATGAAGTATATGATAAAATAATTAAAGTTTATTATGGAAGGGATGATAAAGCTGCTATTAATCATTTTAGAAGTGATTTAATTAAAAGATTCGCACTTGAAAAGGAAGGTGTCGAAAATGAATAAGCGAGGATATTTAGGATTAGTAATTTTTTTTATTATGATTATCGCAGTTTTTGCAATTATAGGTATAACTTATCTAGATAATGAAACAACTGAATATAAGTATGTAGGAACAATAATTGATATGGAAGGTGGAACTTCAAGGTCTGTATTAATTTTAGAATTAGATACAATTGGCAAAACACCATACACAACAGGAAGAAGATGTAGTAATAAAATTAGGATTGGACACAGAGTTTATTCAAAAAGTTCATCCTTTAGTAACAATGATTACCTTTGGGTTAAGTATGCGGAGGATAAGTATTGTTAAAATGGTAAATAAATTAGACGCACTACAAAAAGATGGCGAATAAAATGAATAAAAAAGGTTATTATAGCTCTGGCTTTGCAATGTTTAACATAGTTTTTTTCATTATGATTGCTGGAGTTGTATGTTTACTGGTAGGTGTTATTTATTCAGAAACTGGAATAGATTGTAATTTTAGAAGTAATTCTATTTTAAAATCAGTTAATGGAGTTGAAGATATTGATACAGGTTTGTTTTCTGGAGGAACAATTAACGAAAAGACATTGTTGTTCAAAGATGGGCTTGTAGCATCATTCAAAACACACCAGCTAAAAGGAGTAGAGTTAGTTATTAATAATAGATATAGAATAGATAAATGCCAGAATAATGGTGGACGTACTTGGTACGAAATTAAACAAGTTAATACTATACAAAAGATAGACGCACTTGTATCAAAAGGAGACGGACAATGATAGATAAACACCCAACTATGATGAGTGACAATGAAGTGGTCAATGAATATAAAGATCTTAGTACAAAAAGAAGGATGAAAAATATTGTTAATATGAATCTTTCAGTAGCTGAAGAGAATCAATTATGCCAGTTAAGAGAAGAAGTAGAACATAGAGAGTTGGACGCAGAAGGAGGCAAATCAGCACAATGAAAAAACCAATAAGTATGCCTTTACCAAAATGTGCTAAATGTAAAAAGGTTTTGGAACCACAATTTACTACAGAGAAGGAAGAAGGATATAATTCTAAACCAAAAATACTAATGCTTTTTGGAAGATGCGAAGACTGTAAAACAATAACAATGTGTAATCTAATTAAGACTGAGGATTTACCAGACATGAAAGATTTAAGGGACGCAATCTTAGGAGACAGGGAATAATGGTAATAGAAACAAAACAAAAACAAATATTAGAATGTAATTACAAAAAAGGGGAAGTCGTTCTTAATCTTAAATTTGATAAAGATGCACCAAATCATATAGACAGTATTCAGAAGATGGTTAAAATACTTTCAGAATGTAGAGATGACTTGGCTAAATATCTTGAGGAGAATAAACAATGAAATGGACTAATGATGAAATTAAGAAAGAAAGAAAGAAGAGAGGATTTAAAGAATATTGTCCTGATAATAAAAGTGATGCAATGTGGATAATTGCATTTGAATTAGAAAGATTAAACGACGCCTCTAAACAGAAAAGCGAGGTGAAAGTATAATGGATGATTATATGAAATGTATTTGCTGCGATGAAGAACAAGAGGTTCTATTATCTGTAGAAATGAAGTCAACTTCTATTTTTTCACACAGGAGAGGAGTTTGCCAGAAATGTATAAAAGATAAAAACATTAATGATGTTTGTGTAGATTTTGAGATAAGAGAAGCTAATAACACAATCAAGGAAGCCAAACTTCGTATAACTGATATGGAAAAACACATTAAACAAATGAACGACGTGAAGTTGGGAGACAGGGAATAATGATGCACTTTTTTAGAATGAATGGTAAGGAGATTGAGTATATTTGTAATGTTGGTGGTCAAACATCTACAAAAAATATTACTAACGACTACTTCAAAGTAACTTGTCCAGAATGTAAGGAGATGTTAGTAAAAGAAAGAATTAGAATGGAATTACGAAAAGCAGCACAAGGGACTATGGATTGGTTAAATTGGTTAAAGGATGATGAGAATTGTTCTAATAAAGACAAATTGCCAAAGTGGGCAGAGTCTAACATTGATGATTATCTTGAAGAATTACACACAAAGTTCGTGAAGTCGGAGCAGGGCGACGGAGGCTCAGAATGAGTGACGATTATTATTTAGGATCGTTTTCAAGTCTGAAACATAACATTCTTCTTATGTTAAACCAGATAGATGGAAATGCTTTTGATGCAGGAACGAAAGGTGTCTTAGTTATGCCATTTTTAGTACAGATACAAAGAAGGTTAGATGAGATCATAAAAAAGTACGACGCACTCCAGGAGAAAGGTGACTAAGATGGGATTACTGCAGTTGTTTGCTAGTGGAAGAAAGAAAATTAAAGACGAGCCAGTTACTATGGAGGAACATATTAAGAAAGTAAACGAAGAAAGAATGAGTATCGGATACCCTCACATGTTAAGATTTGTAACTGAAAAATGTCCCGATTGTGGATGCAAGATGACGCATGACGATTTCCAGAAAGCTATTAATCCAAAAGGCGGTTTATTGGCATGTTATGAATGTATTGGATGTGGTGAAAGAATAATGTTTGATATGATTAAAAAGAAATTCACAGACATAAGGAT
>SDBV01005096.1_pt1 | contig 18649 bp, 10 predicted proteins | sample 2277081 | NCBI WGS metagenome assembly SDBV01 (sample SAMN10402039, study PRJNA504765) | marine sediment metagenome | isolation source: marine sediment core GS10_PC15, 223 cmbsf | place: Arctic Ocean: Southern Knipovich Ridge | collected 2010 | reverse complement strand
CTGGGTGCAGTTTCTGTTCTGGACAATGCCCCCATCCCTCCCTGGCAGTTTCCCGATGGTATACCGGTAACCCGGCACTACGATGATGAGATACTGCGAAATGCATCCCTGCTTCCGGGATTGGATAACCTTCGATTCAACCTTGACACAGCCAACCAGTTCTTCCTCAAAGACAATCTTTCTCTTTCTCTTCTAAGGCTGGCCGGACACATAGACTATATACATATTTCAGATAACCGGGGGCATCGTGTCGAGCATCTAGTTCCAGGAGACGGAGCCATCGACTGGCCGGGTTTCTTTGAAATGCTTGACCGGATCGGATACAGTGGATTATTTGGTATTGATGTTGGCGGAGCTGAATCAGATGTGCAGGATTATGAAAAAGCGTATGCTGAGTCTGCCGGATGGCTGCAAGAGAACTGGTTTAATAACATCAGCCCATGATCCGAAATTATCTGCTTCTTTTTTTGTCTCTGTTAGCGTTGATATCTTTATCCGGATGCAAGGCGGATCTCAAAACAAAATCCACGGAACTTCCCCTTTTGCCATATCCCCAGGATCTTACCCTTTTAAAAGGACAATTTATTCCTCCCGATGATATAGCTATCAGAACATCAGGCATAAGTATTGATTCTGATCCTGTTCTTTTTCAACAATTGGAAAAATCCGTTCAGAATGCATATGGACTTTCAATATCAATAGTCGAATCTGGCAGATCAGATATTTGGATAGGTATACCGGACCGGGACAGGGAATTCAGATTAATCTGTGAGGAGGAATCCATAATTCCTGACAATAATCTGGGCGATGAAGGATACATGCTTAAAATTACTGCAGATCGGATCCTTATTTCTGCAAATACTAGCCGGGGTTTGTTTTATGGTGTTCAGACACTCCGGCAATTGCTCAGGGAGTTTCAGGGCAAAGTGGGTATTCCTGCCATGCTGGTCACAGATTGGCCCGCAATTCCGGTAAGAACCATAATGGATGATATCAGCAGGGGACCCATTCCAACCAATGCTTATGTAAAAGATCAGATAAGAAGGTACTCCGAACTTAAAATCAATCACATGTCATTCTATATTGAACATGTGGTAGAAACTGAGAAACATCCAGGATTTGCCCCAACAGATGGTTCGATCACCATCGAAGAGTTCAGGGAGTTATCGGAATATGCTGCAGATTATCATATACAGCTTATCGGAAGTTTTCAGAGTCTCGGGCATGCTGAAAAAATACTCAGTAATCCGGAATTTCGACACCTGGGTGCAACTGACCGAATGTTTGATCCCATGAACCCGGAGCTTATCGATTTTTTAAGGGACGTATACCGGGAGATGGCTCCGGCTTTTAGCTCGGAATGGTTTACTCCCAACTGTGATGAGGCCTGGGATCTGTCCCGCGCCGAACTTACAGGTGAGGCAAAGCAGCTGGGAGTGGCCAGGATTTATGCGGATCACATCAGTCGTATTGATTCAACGCTGGCAGAACTTGGCAAGCGAACTGTTATCTGGGGTGATATCATCCTTGAGTTTCCTGAGATCCTTGACCTGCTTCCCGAAAATATTTTGATCGGCGCATGGAACTACGATGCCGCTGAATCATATGCAGAATTTATAGATCCAATCAGGGATGCAGGATTTGAATTTACAGTTTCACCGGGTATCCTGAACTCAAACCGCCTCTTCCCAGATTACCGTCAGGCAATGGTCAATATCAGGAATTTCATTAATGAGGGTCATGAAAAAGGGGCAGCGGGAGTATATTGTACAGTATGGGACGACGGCGGTCCTCACTTTTTTAACCATGACTGGTACGGGATCGCTTATACAGCTGATCAGTGTTGGAGGCCAAACAGGGATTCAGTCCAGTTTTTTGATGAAAGATTCAGCCGGTCTTTTTATGCAGACCGCTCGAATTCTATTCCCCGGGGAATCAGGGAACTGAATAAACTTACTGATCTGGGACCAACATATGAGATGAACGAGCTAATATTTGGAAAGATCTTTATTCCCGAACCCGGAAATAGCATAAGCTATAACCTGGAAGAGTGGGACGAGGTTAATAATATCGCGAAATCTGCCAGCCTTTTTTTTGATGAAGGTGAAATTGGCAGGCACAGCCAGGATTTGGCATCTCTCAGGTTTGTCTGCAGTCAGTATCAATTTCTTGCAGACTCAAGATTTGCTCTGATTGAGGCTTCCCGCCAGTATAAACAAGCTCTTTCCCTAGGCCTGGATGAAAAAGAGAATATATTGGAACTGCTTGAAAAAGCTAGATCAATTGTTGAAAATCAGTCAATATCATTTAGTAACCTTTTTTCTGAATTTGATCTGTTATGGGAGATGGAAAGTCGCCCGCACTGGTATACTGAAGCAACAGAGCTCTATGACAGAAATCATCAGTCTTTTGAGACCCTTTTAATGCAGCTTGACAAAACTATTGCGATATATAAATCCGGGAAAACTCTTCCTCCTGCCAGGCAGATTATGCTAGACATACGTGAACACACTGGCCAATACTTTCAATACTGGTTAATTTGCGGACCCTTTTCAATTTCAAATTCTGAAGAAGCAGCAATGGATTTTCTGGAATCAATGGGCGGAGAATCTGAAGCCATGCCCTTTCCAGGTATGGAAATAACTGTTAACAATGATATAAAGTTCGGATGGCATAAATACGATTCTCCCTATAGGCATTTCGTTGATCTCAATAAGGCTTGTCCAACAGAAGAAAAGGCCGTTGGATATGCCTACTGTACCCTTGATTCCCCCGAAGAAAAAACTTTCGTGGCTAGTCTTGAAGTGAGTGGCGGAGTTAGTGTATTTTGTAATGGGGAAATTATTTTTGAATCTTATGGAGCTGTTTATCAGCAACCTGGAGGGTATAAACTCAACCTTCCATTAAATAGAGGCAGAAATCACATCCTTCTTAAGATTGAACGTGCAAATACAAAATGGGACCTCTCCTTTAAACTTGATGAGGAAGACATCCGGAACCATAAGCAAAAATATTACATTCAATAATTTTTAGACACATGAAAAAGGAAGGATTGATCAAAAGTTTTAAAATTGACAAGCTGGATGTTGAGATATATTCCACACGCAAGGAGATGGGCAGGGCAGCAGCGGCTGACTACAAGCAAAAATTTCTGGAGATTTCCAGAAGCCATGATGAAACACGCATGGTCTTTGCAGCTGCTCCATCACAAAACGAATTCCTTGAATCACTTGTTTCCGAAGCTGAATTGCCCTGGAAAAAGGTGACAGGTTTTCATATGGATGAATACATTGGTCTTCCTCAAGGAGATTCGAGGCTCTTCCAGGAATTTCTCGGTATAAGACTGTTTTCAAAGGTAGATTTCAACCGGGTGCACCTGCTCTCACCCTGGATGGAAAATCCCGGTGATGAATGTAAACGGTATTCTGATTTGCTTGAAAGCACAATGATTGATATGGTTGCAATGGGCATAGGGGAAAACGGGCATATTGCATTCAACGATCCACCCGTAGCGGATTTTAAGGATCCTGATCTTGTTAAAATTGTTGAACTGGAAACTGCCTGCCGCCAGCAACAAGTTAACGATGGAGCATTCCCGACCCTTTCACAGGTTCCAACCCATGCCATTACCCTGACTATTCCAGCCCTTATGGGGGGTCGTTTTTTATTCTGTATGGTTCCCGGGCCAACAAAATCAGATGCAGTAACAAAGACGCTGAACGGTCCGGTTGATGAGAGCTGTCCTGCTTCAATCCTCAGAACTCATCCAGGGGCAAAACTATACCTGGATACTGATTCAGCGTCAGGAGTATTGTAGCTAAATTTATCAGGATCGACCCGGTATAGCGCTGAAAATATATTTACATGAAGAGTCCACCATACCGGTAAATAATCAAGTAATAATTTCTCACAGTGCACAATAGAATAATCATAGGATCAGCAATGTTTTTGACTATCCTGACATCTTGTATTGAATCAGGAAACCCCGGGGCTGTTTATGATTTTGAATCGCAGGACTTTTCCGGATTTGCCCTTAAGAAGTTGCGGTTCCCTTATTCCGGATATATTACCGATAGCATTTCACGAAACGGAAAATACAGCATGCGATTCGAGCTCAGGAAAGGAGACGAGGTGGGCTGGGATCAGGGCAGCAGGGCAGAGTTGAAAGAAGATTACAATGCTCCTTTTAAAAAAGAGATCTGGTATGGCCTCAGTTTGTTCATTCCAGAGGATTTCCCTGAACTTGAAAAAAATTGTGTGCTGGCACAATGGCATGGAGAACATGATTTAGGGGAGGTGTCCAGGAGTCCCGTTTTAGCTATTAGAATTGAAAAAAACAGGCTATATTTTAATGCCCGGTATAATGAGCAAAAGTTTCAGACCAGGGCCAGGAGTCCACAAATAGAACATTTTGAATTGAATGATTTCCCGCGGAATGAATGGCTCGATTTTGTGGTGAATGCCGTATGGACTCACGAAAAAGACGGGGCCCTGAATGCCTGGATGAATGGAGAAAAGATAATTAGTTACAAAGGTCCCACAGGGTATAATGATGACCTTGATCCCTACTTTAAATTTGGGCTCTACAAGCACAGTGGAAACAAACCACTTATTGTTTTTGCAGATGAATACAGGCGTGGCCGGTCTAGAGATGAAGTGGATCCGGCACTTTTCGGAGAGTAATATTCTTCATCCCAATTATCTCATTGCTGAATTCTGTTTGCAAATACATTTCAGAAGATAATTTTCCTGTCCACCTTCAACTTTTCTGAATACATGGGTTTCAGGTTCATCAAAGCTCATATCATACAGGTTGAGATATTCAGCCTGGCAAATCATTTCGCTAGAATATATACTCAGCCATCCCTTATATATCTCCATAGCTTTTTTAGAGGGTTTTCTTCCATAGAAGGCCTGTGGAACTGCTCCAATTCCAACTGCATTGGCCAAAGAAACAGGGAACTTCAAATTCCCTTTTTTAATATCTATATAATCGCTGCTGTAAGGTGTATTGTCTCCCTTTATGGCCCTGTACAATTTAGCTCTTCTTCTTACAGTTTTTAGGCTTTTGGGATCTGCGGCAATCGTTTCCGTAACGTAGGGCAGAGATTTGTAATCACAAACTGCTCCGCATGGACAGGCCATAATTGTTGTATTACTGTCCAATGATTTTACAGCATCGTAAAAGGCCTTGAACACCATATGGAAATCCTCAGAAGATTCATTAGGATTTTTGTGGTTATGGGCTGGATTATAGCAGGGAGGACAAACATACATGCCATCAACCTTAAATCCATTTGCTCCGTACTTCCCAACCAATCTTTCTGCCAGTTGATAATGAAATTCCTGCACTTGGGGCAAACTCGGACACATGGTATAGCCGCTCCATCTGTCAAGATGGAAAGATCCATCAGGCTTTTGTATCATCCACTCGGGATGAAGCCCCGAAATTTCAGACCAGGGATCCGCAGTCAGGAAAGAAATCCACAGTTTAACCTTGAATCCGGAATCCTGAATTCTTCGGATTGATTCAATCATATCTATCTCCCCATTCGGGAAAGACAATGAATGAGTATTTGGCATCCAGTCTCCCTGGTTATTAAACCATCCTGCATCGAAAATTACTTCGTTAATTTTTAAATCCCGGAGTTCGGGTAAGCGCATTAATATAGGTTCGATAAGCATGATATCCTTTTTCGAGGCCATGCCATGGGTACTATATTTGTTCCAGGAGCACCATGCCGGAAGGTAATCGTTCTGAGTGGTGGGAGTCTGCATATCTATTCCTTGTCTTTTCATTAGTTCTGAAAAGACTTTGGCTGTGCTGTAGAAATCACCGGTGTGTGCATTTACGAAGGTCTTCACTGTTTTGCAGGAATCTCCGGGAGTCATAATATACGGATCAGGCATATTTATATTCGGAATTTCTCGAACCGCAATAAATACCCTGCCATCTTTCTGAACCCTTATAGGAAGATAAAGATTCTTCCATTTTTTCTCAATATGCCCAATCCCTATCCCGGTCTCTTTTGTCCATATATCTACAAATGGTAATCCTCCGTTACCCATTTTCAGTCCCTCAAGTGAATCCGGACGGCCCGTAAAATTCACAGCATTGAAATCAGCCGAAAGAATCTTTTCTCTTTGCCGGAGTATCCTGCCATCTGTACCATAGAAAGAATAAAAATGATGGGAAGAAAGTGTCTCATCTACATTTGAAGCATCCAGTTGATAGCAATTCGAATAAACTTCATTTATTATAATATCCTCCGAAGAAGATGTGTTTTCGAATTCCGCATACATTATTGCTGTGGCAGGAAAGTCATCATACAATTCAACATTAAGTTCTATTTCAACCTTTATGTCTTCGCCAGCATCAGAATTTCCTCTGAGTATTAGTTTTTTGCCTGTGCCAAAATCTGTTCTGATGTTTTCAATTTCAATATCTTCAAAATCAAGTTTGAAATTTTTAAAAACTCCTCTGTCAGAAACTAAATACCAGGAAGGGAGCTGATCAGGTTTGTTTGTCTTATTTATAGAAAATGGTTGAGCGCATATCCGCATCAAACTGTAGCTCTATTGATGAGTTCCTGAAACTCACCGATTTGCCTGGTTCGAGATGAGCGGCTATGTTTCTTTCAGGAAGTTCAAGCTTTTGTCCGGACTTAAGTAATTTCTCACGAAGTCCGGCGTAATTGACATCCTGAACTCTAACTTTATCTTCAATGGCCATTGCCGCAGCTGTACCGGCTGATTCACCGATTATCATCCATACCGGCTCCATTCTTATTGATGTCATTGCAATGTGGCTGGCAGAAATGCAAACGGGTACAATCAGGTTTGTACACTCTTCAGCTTTGGGAACAATTGACTGGTAAGGTATCTTATAAATACTTTCATCTTTTTCATTGAGTATCATTTCAGAATACCTGCCACCATAGATTGCAATCTTGTCGCCTTCGAAAGGAATAAGTGCATATGGCCATTCGTCAATACCATATGAAGCCAGGCCTATTGAATTATCAGAGATTGCAGTTCCATCGATGTCATGTTGTGTAATTACATACCCTGAAATCATTCGTCTCGCTTCTCTAACATATAACTGATGGGGCCAGCCTCCTGTTTCGTCGAAAATTCCTCTGGAAAATGATGCCTTTGATGAGATTTCCTTCAGGTGTTGTGGGACTGAAGGATCAGTACGCAAAAAATGAACAATGCCCTTAAAATAATCCTGATGAAATTTCCAGATGTTTGAACGGACCTCCCAGCTACCCTCAGGATAAGCGGTATTAATTCCCCAGATGGTTGTGGTTAAAATGGACCTGTTTGTATTCCCTGCCCCGTTTCCAGAAATAAAATATCCCTTTTTTTCCTTCATTTTACCGGGTTTTTTCATATACCTGGCAAGGGATAAATCGAGTCCGTTTTCAAACCCGCGGCGAAACATTTCGAATTCCTCGGGATTATAATTCCCAGGTTCAGGAATGGGAATTCCCTTACCCGATAAATCAAATTTATATCGGAGGCAATACCCCATTGTTAATTTATCTTCGCTTCCGGTGGTTTGAGGTTCTATATCCTGAAGAAAAGGGAGAAGTCCGCTTTCTGTATCACCCTCGACTTTGAAAGGATCTATTTTATAAACATTCAAATTCTCCTGAGCCCCTGCAAGCGACTCATCATAGTGTTCTCTTGACTCTCTGCCATATGCATAGGATACTCCACTTTTGGCCATAAGATCACCTTCATACGAGCAGTCAATAAATACTTTGGCCTTTACAATAATATGATTCCTGGTATCTGCATACGGTATCGGGCATCCCAAACTGTCCGGGGGAGCAAGATCAAGTGATATTGAATTGATATCGGTACCCTCTTTGGATACGCTTGAAAGACGATGTTCATAAATAACTTCTATTCCATATTGCCTGACAAGATCTTTGAAGGCCGATCTGTATTGTGAATTATTATAAGCCTTTTCCAATACCTGTAATGTCGTTCCGCCTACGGCATGTTCATTTCCCCAGTCGATAGTACTTATCCCTCCTCCGGTCATTCCTCCAAGCCATCGTGAGGGCTCTACAATAAGAACGTTGGCTCCATTTCTAGCTGAAGCTACGGCTGCCATTATCCCACTTGCTGTTCCTGCATAAACACAAACATCGGTTTCCATTTCATGCGAAAGGTTCTTTTGAGGGCTGACTTCAATTGAAGTGATTACCAGAAGTATTACCAGTATAAATCTCATTACTATTAACTTGGTGATGTAATTTAAAAAAGAGGCTGTCGAATTCGACAGCCTCTTTTTATAAATGCATTTTTCGCCATTGCTGGCATAACAAATTATTTCATCATTTTAACTGAACTGACAGTACCATCTTCAAACCTGACATTTACCAGATAAATGCCTTTGCTCAAAGAAGAAACAGATATCATTTCCAGCTTATCAGAATTCTTAAGGCTCATTACTGATTTTCCGGTAATGTCAAAAATATTCACCGATTGAATTTTTGCTTTTGATTCAAGGAAAATTACATCAGTTGCAGGATTGGGATACATCCTGACCTTAGTATCTGAGTTTATTTTGTTGACAGTTGTAAATCCTGGCATCCATTTAGGATCGCCTAATGCCTGGCTCCTTGTACCTGCACTTGCCTGTGGTGCACTTGAAGGATAGCTAAAATCATAAGGCTCTCCCGTTACATCAAAATCAGGAATTCCCTCATTTGCCTGACCGAGTGTCCAGAATTTAGTTACTAAATCTGTTTGTGCAACGGCAGGGGCTGTGAAAGCAATTGCAGCCATCATCATATTGGTTGCAGAATCACCGTTTTCGCCAACAAAGGCTGCAACGGTTGGATTAAAAAGCTCGTCAAAGCCAAGGGAATCACCAAGAACTGGCAGATTTAAATAAGCATCCTCAATATTCCAGCTGTTGTTTCTAACCCTGATATTTTGTGTATACCCCAGGTCAAGATAGGTTTGTGAAAGAGAATCTGCAGTTATACAATTTCCGTAAACTCCGGCTTCCGCATTAAAATCATTCGCATAAAATGAATAATTATAGAAAATATTGTTTTCGATCTGCGCATCAATCACCTGACCCAGCTGAAACAAAGATGTCCCGGTATTAAATACCGTATTGTTATTAAACACAATGGACCCAAGAATACCTCCGTCATCTCTGGTAATACCTCTTGAAATATTATAAATAGTATTATTCTCAAAGGTTATGCTAACCACATGATTCCCCCGGTCATCAACAATCCGTCCGTTACTTGGATCCTTGGTATTCCCAATATTGGCAATGGTGGTGTTTTTAATTGATATAATACAGCTATCCACGTCAAGGCGAATAACGCTTTGTCCATCCCTATCCATATAGCAATCATCAATTGTAATGACTGCATGATCTGCGGATACCCTGATCATTCTTGTTGTCAGAGAACCAAGAGCGTCGAGGCCCGTAACATAAAGTCCTTTCAGAGTAAGGTCATTTTCAGGTCTGAATGGCCTGCTGGATTCACCGCCAAGCTCGGCAACACCTGGTACAATTCTAGGCCTTGCTCCGGAACCGTCTGCAGCAGCAATGCTAACCGGAAAATCTTCCCTTATCGATCCGTTCAGAAGATATACCTCATCACGTTCAAGGATATAGACAGTATTCAGGTCTACCCTGTCACCGCTTGCAGTTGTATCTCCGGATATGGCATCATTCAATATCCCGACCCTGTGATCTCCTGCAGGAACTGTGACTTCTCGCTGCGCTGATAAATTACTGATAGATACCAGCATTAAAGTTGCAACGAATAAGAAAACTAAATTAAGTAAACGTTTTTTCATAATAGAATAGTTTTAGTTAAACATATGGAAATATATAAATAACTCCGTTAAAATACATATTTAAGACCTAAATCCATGGTCATGCCATAGAATTCCTGTTCGAGTACATACCCATTACCCATGTATTTACTCTCGGGTTCATTTGTGATATTATTCCAATTAAAGAAAACACTGAAATTTTCATTAATACTATACTTTGAAGTAAAATCTAACCTTTGGAAGGAACCGACCACTTTATCAAAATCAGCACTTACCCCAACAAAATCTGTATACTTTCCCTGAAAATCCAACGATAATCTTGCTGAAAATTTACCTTTTTCATACCCCAATGCTACAGTTGCTACATCATCTGCCTGTCCCGGCATTCTTCCGCTTCTCACTGAATCTACTGTAGCCTGGTATGGCGGAACAGGAATAAAGATGGTCTTAAGCAAGGGAAAATGTGTTTCTGACTTAATCTTTGCATAATTTGCATAAAAAACAATCCCGTCAAAGGGGCTTGGAAGAAACCGAAGGTTCGTCTGAATCTCAAATTCAAGTCCAAATACAGTTGATAATCCATCATCATTTACCGGTTGAATGGTTGTATATCCAAAATACCTATCTGTCATTTCCGTAATCCTTCTTTCCCGATAATACGCTGTATTTTCAATCTCCTTATAAAACCCGCCGACGGTAATAAGTCCCATTTTACTGTAAAATGACAGGAAGGCGTCATAACTCCAGGATGTGGTTTCTTTCAAATCCGGGTTACCAAGTTCCCAGGTTCTGCCATCACTGGTGAATCTTTCCCAGGGTACAAGTGAAGAGAAATTTGGTCTTGATAGGGCTTTTGTAGCAGCCAGGCGAATATCAAACCATGGCAGAGGCTGAATTTTAACATGAAACATTGGCAGCAGGTTTCCATAATGCTTCTCTCCAACTGTATCGATAAGATGTCCTATGTCTGTAGACCCATCATCTCTTCTGATTGCAGTTCCATGTATGCTTTTATAGTCCGTTTGAGTATCTTCATACCTGACACCCACAAGGAATGTAACGTATTTCTGAATATTGAATTCTGACATCAGATATCCCGCCCTGATAAATTCATGAGCTGTATAATCCTCAAGATCCTTGTAGGCCTGAAGTGCATATTGATCCTCATGATCGGTCCACAGGCGTGTTTTGTCTATATCCAATCCGGGACCCATGTCATAGGCTCCGCTCAGGTATTTGTTAGAACTGTAGCTTTCATCAATGAAATCTACAATCAATGGGGTGCCATCAGGGTCCAGTGCCCAATCATACCCGGTTGCAATTTCTTCAAGCAGGGTAGTTGACAATTGATATTCAGTCACATCTCTTGACCTGGATTCATCCTTAAGCTTGCCTCCCATTTTCAGGTATCCGGACACAGCCCGGCCAATATTGAACGGCACTTTAAGATCAACCTGACCCGTAAGGTTTTGATTCGAAACATGATCAGGTTCCCTGTAAGCCTGATACCAGTAATTTTTACTAAAATCGTTTTTTGCCTGAGCCGGAATCGCTTCAGGTCCCTGATCTGTAATAAGTGGTGTATTAAAAGGCGCAGTCTCTCTGAAAATTGAAGTGTTCTCAAAGGGAGTTTTGTTATTGGTTGTACTGTAGGAGGTTCTCCAGAAAAGATTAATTCTGCCAAGGTTGTGGTCTCCGCTTAAGGAATTGGTAAAAAGGTTTGTATAACTTTCATATTCCCTTGTATCAAACTGCTGATAAGAAGTTTCTATCCTGTACCGGCGGCGGCGTCTTACTCCATCCCTGTCAGAACGACTATAGAGGGAATTGAATAAAATGCTGCCATTTTTCATTTCATAATCCAATACCAATCCGCCTCCATATCGTTTGCGGATTTCATATTTATCGGTAAGGTTAAGATTTCCAATATCCAGAATTGGATTCCCGTCTGCATCATCACGTTTCCAGGAATAGGACGCGGCTAGGCTTTGTGAACTTCTGTTTGCCCGTTCCAAATTGCCGGTGAGCAGGGCACCAAAGGAATTATTGAAAAATCGGTTTTCGACACTTGCACTCCCTTTGTATTGTCCGAATTCATTCCTGAGGTCATTATAACCTGTTTGTCCCGTTACACTGCCATGAAACCCAGAAGAGGCCCTTCTAATGGTAAAATTTACATGACCACCGATGGCATCTCCGTCATTATCAGGCCGGATTGCTTTGTAAACTTCAATTCCTGACAATGCATCCGGAGATATCATGCTCAGGTCTACTGAGCGGTCTTCAATATCGGTTGCCGGAATTCTTTCTCCGTTAACCGTAATTGAATTGTATTTGGGTGCAAGTCCTCTAATGACAACTTTCTGTCCTTCTCCCCCGTCTCTCTGAACGGATATGCCCGGCAGACGGCCGATCGCTTCTGCAGCATTCATATCCGGTAATTCCTGTATTCTTTCTTTGGAAACCACATTAACTATCGTTGAGGAAGTAACTTGCTGATTGATGGCAGCTGCCTGTCCCCTGTACTGCGCCGTTACCACAACTTCCTCTCCCATTATGGATGCGATCGTCATTTGAATATCCGCAATTTTGGTAACATCGCCTGAGATCACTTCAACTTCCAACTCCTGTTCAAGATACCCTATATAACTGAAAATCAGATTGATTTTACCTGGCTGAAGATTATCAAGTCTGTAAAATCCATCCACATCCGAAACGGTACCTTTAGGGGTTCCTGCAACGGTAATTGTCCCAAAGGACAGGGCGGTACCATCTGAGGCATCCATCATCTGTCCTGATACGGAACCTGGTTTTTGAGCACTGATGCCCATTGATATCCATAGAAGTATTAGAAGAAATAGTATTTTCTGCATTATTCCAGGTTTAAACAGCTTATCGAAAAAGCAGTTCTGTGACCAGATACTTTGTCTCGCTCAATATTATCCATTAATTAAATCAATCGCAAATTTTCAGATTTTTTACTGCTACTATGTTCTTAAATAATTCAATACCTTGCTAAAAAACACTCCATTGTATCATAGTCTATAAGTTACATTAACATTATTCTGGTCCGTATACAAAATCATTGTATTTAGCAAGAAATCTTATCCCGAATGCGGTGCCAACATCCCTGTTAACCATGGTGGCAGTTCCGTTTTTAACCCTTGTTCTGGAATTCAGAAATGCTCCTGCCAGGTTTGGATCCGGATGGTTTATTGCAAATCTGTTGTTAACGATCCATCTTGCTGAACTGTGAACATTCTTTTCGAATTCATCGCCTTCTCCCAGTTCCAGTAACCGGAGCCAGATTATTCCTGCAAACGATACAGCCGATCCGCAAATCGAGCCCCTGTCTTCCGGTTTTCCATTAATGAAATTTCTATAATAAATGGTGCCATCCTTTTTTTGAACCTTTGCATACTGTCTGCAGGTCTCAATTGCTGCATCCAGGTATTTCCGGTCATTTGTAAGTTCATAGCAATCCAGCAAAGATTCCGCATTCCACAAATTAAATCTTGGGTGAAAACTTCCGTCTTCCTTGTCGTTGGGAGTAAAGTCCATCCATAAACCCTCCGGACCCTGGGTTTCAACAAGGGTATTGCAAAGATTAATGAAGGCCTCGCGGAACTCTTCCTTACCGGTATAATTGTATATCTCCAGGAACAAGGATCCTTCTGTATTCGGACGTGCAATATCATACAAGACCTGGTTTTGCTTATCCGGCCAGAAAGGGCTGTTATCCATCAATATCTCACCTGTCACAGGATCCGCCATATCGTAGCATACGCCATTCTTTTCATCGTACATATTTGCAAGCATCCATTCTGCGGCCTGGGCGGGAACATCCGCAAATTTTCTGTCTCCTGTTAATTCATACAGTTTAAATAATCCTGCTGTGCCGTCACTGACGGTTGAAAATACGATATATTCGACATCGGCCATATGGATGGCCATCAGCATTCCATTGAGTTTTGGATTATCCTTTATCTGCAGACTGTTCCACCATTCACCCGCTTTAACCGCCGATTTAAGTGTTTTTGGATCATTCCTGAGACGATAGGATTCTGTCAGGGCATAGATCAGCTGTCCGGTATGCCATGCAGGCTCATAATCCTTCCATTCACCAGTTAACATATTGTATTCACATCTGGATTTTCCCCTTTCATCCAGCAAGGTTTCTGTAATGTATCTTGTGCCATCGTTGATAGCACTAAATATCTCATCCTGGTCTGGTGGAATCTCCTTCTGCGCGGACAGGGTGATTACTACCAGGATCTGGCTGATCAGAATTATGGATATCCTCTTTTTCATGGTTAATTATTTGAACTTATAAAAGACCGTGTTATTTGTCAGGGTTATTTCATTAATAATTCCTTTCGGATTTACAATAATTGAGATTTCCTCATCTTGTACTTCGGCAGTCTTAAGCTCGAAATCAATCCTCACGATTTCACTTTCCAGGCTCAGTGGAGCCGGGATTTCCAGAATAGAATACTCAGCTATCTGTCTATCCCCCACATAGGCTACTACTTCTACGTTTTCTGCCCTGGCATTTCCAATATTGTGAACCGGCACGCTAATACTTATTGTACTTCTATTATCCTGGGTACTAATAATGATTTCATCATTGGCAACTGCAAGATCACAAAGGCTGGTACTTATTGGCAATGATTTTTCCTGCTGAATGCTGATTACCTGCAACTGCCTTGAAGGAATTGAAATTTCAAGGGATCCGAATCGTTGATTTAAAACAAAGCTTGTGTCTAAATCCTCATTGTCAATTATATCATCTTCATTCTCGTCACCCCCCTGCTTCATTGTATACTTCCCGGGATTCAAATACCATAGATTCAGCTTCCCTTGCTGGCTTTGATCAAGGAAATTATAAACAAGAATCTTAAGTTCTTTTGAGTTTGATTCAAGAACAAGGGCTGCAAAATCATCGCTGAAGCCGGTCCATGAAATATGGTAAAACGGATGAAATCCTTCATCAAGTGTACTGCCCAGGTATACACTTTCGAGGTGGGACGATGCCCAGACATCCGAATTATGAATATTTCCAATTTCAATCCTGTCGGTATAGTATCCTTCTGTGGAAACCAGTTCCCTTCCAGAGATTATTCCGTCAATTATCCGCTGACTTCCGCTGACAATATAATTTTTGTTGCCTGAAATCCTGAATTTCAGGTAATCCGATCCGGAGCTCATCAGCACATCGTCGTAGCTGCTATTGCCAGTAATAATCCTCCATTGTTCAGTTACCGAACCAAATCCTCCGGAGTTTTTCAGCATGCCTGCCACCCAGGCCTCTGATCCGGTTTCAGCATTCTGTGTATCCAATGTTTGATATTTTCTTACCAGTTCAAGAGCCACTTCGATTGGTTCAAGATACTTATTATCTCCTGTAAGGGTATAGGTGGCCAGCATCTGCTGCATTATACGTATACCTCCTCTGAAATCATAATAGCTCCAGAACATACCGGGATGATGCCAATTATCTGCATGTCCCCCGATCCTGTCGTCCTCATACCGGATGGCGGATGGTACGATCCCATAAGGTTTGCCGTTATCCGTACGCTGGCAGTCCTCCAGCCAGGCATCTCCCCATTCCTTCATAAACTCAATTGCAAAGGGGTGGTGATTATACCATGCTACCCATCTAAGAGCTCTTACAGTTCTTGTATTCATTGGCACATCACAGTCTTTTGGGGGACTGCTGTCAATTTCCTTATATGAATACCAGCTTGATTTAAAATGCCGGTGTCCGTAATCATTAATCCCTGTCCAAATATCCCGTATCCCTTTCATACTTTCCATACAGCGTTCCACATATTTGGGATTGCCAAAATCGAGTCCCACCATCATTGGTTGACTATCCGAAATGGGTTCCGAAGAATGTTCCACATCCCTCAGTTTTGTTGAAAATCCATTTGTGATCCATCCGCTGTCCCATATCCCGTCAACCAGTTTGCGCATACCCACTAAAGTCGTTTGGTTGTCAGATGCAAGCCGTGAAATAAACCACCATCTTAGCATCTCAACATCGTCATCGTACTTTCCTCCAAATTCGCCATTGGGTGCCTGTCGGAATACAACCCAGTATCGGATCAAATCGTTTATCTGCTTTAAAGCCTCTGCTGATTTTACAGCCCACTCGGGTGCGTTCGGATCTACTATTTCGAGAGATTCATTGATTGTGATAATATTCTCGCCGAGGTATACTTTTAAAAGTCTGAAATCAGGATAAAATGGTTTTAGATATTGAAACTGCTCCATTGCTGTAGTATGAGTGAAATCAGTGTGTTCTTCCACCCAGGTCATGAAAGATATCCTGCCCAGCTCCCATGAATATCGATGTTGTAAAGGATGCTCTGAAAGCCGTGTTCCGCACTCCATTATCCTTGCAGCCAAATCCATTCTAGGAAAAATACTTTCATCGGTAAGTTTCTTGGCCCAGTCCCATCCGGCCATTTTGTAATAACTGTCAGCCTGAAGGTATTGATCGATGAGGTGCTTGTGCAAAGCTGCCGATGTTGTTTCACCGGGTGAATTCTCAAAGAGTTTGTTGGCCCATTCCAGCAGGGGCCGGGTATGTTCTGTCTCAAGCCTGCCCGCCAGGGCTGTCAAAAATATGGCCTTTTCGTATCCATAAGTGTCTTCGGGAATTGCATCAATCAGCCTGGGTACTTCTTTGACAGCACCTTTGTTTAATAGTTCTACGATGAACTCTGAATTAGGAGCATTCATCTGCTCTGTCATAACGAGTAATCCATCCTGTAGTCGAAGGGGACCAATATCCAAAGGAAATAGCCTTATACCAGCCAGGGCAGTAGGCTGATTTTCTGCTTCGATTTCAATCTTAAGAAAGGATTGTTCATTTGTAAATTGCATGGCGGATATCCAGCTTACGGGAGGGGTATCCCCTTCTACATTTTTTTCATACTGACGGATCTCACTTACAAGTTTCTTTTCATTCAGTACAATTCTGCCTCTCCATGTGCTGCGTTCTCCTGCCGGCAGGAGCAGTTCGATCCAATAATCACCAGGAGGTATATCAACCCTGAATTGTATAGAAGCATCCGATACAATTCCGTCTTTTTCAATATTGTTTAGTAGAATCGAGTTATCGTAAATGACCGATAAAGATCCATCAGACATCAGGCCATATCCCTGCTTTTTTGAATAGAGTGATTTTTCGGAAAGAACAATGTAATCGCTGATGGAAGAACTTTCCTGGGGACCGAAATCAAACCGGAATATTCCGTATTCGCTGGCTTTTGCTGGAAACATCATCTGGAATAATACCAATGTCACGAATAGAATACTATTTCGCCTTTTAATTATGAAATATCTCATTCAATTAATTTAAATCCGTTTATTCATCAAAGCCCATTATTGAGCCTTTCATTATATTGATCCTTTTGCTCTTATTGTCTGTCGTGAGCAGGATTCCATTCCCGGTTTTGGAAACAACTCTCTCAACCAGAACATCACTTGCTCCTTCCAGTTTCAGAAAGGAGGCAGCACCGGATGCAATATCTGCTTTGATTCCAGACAGAACAAGACCACTAACATCATCTGCAATAATTGTATGGCGCCTGTCATCCGATTCAAATGAAAAATCCATGTCCACAAGAGATACATTTTTTAAATGCCTGAGATATATCCCGTATGAAGGTAGAACACCGAACATATTCCCCTCAGGATATTCCTTAATCTGTTCCGGGACCTCAACTTTTGCCTGTTCGTGTGATTCTCCCCCGGGTGAGCTAATACTGATATTGCTAAGCGTGATATTCTCCGCATAGTGGCCTGGGATACCGGTCACGGAACAACCAATTGAACTGGATGAATGCGCGATAATATTACTGATTTTTACATTACGCAAGATCCCGACCGGAATAGAATCCAGTCCCCTTTTATATGCCCTACCCCTGTTGCCAAGCCGTATAAACAGAGGTACCTGTGGACCGTCAATCACAACATTGCTGATGGTGACGTTTTCCATTATCCCGCCATCCACCAGTTCAAGAGCAATTCCTCCGTCACCTTTGTATTCACCATATATCTTTGTAGGGGATGAAGAAGGGCGTATCACACAATTTGAGATGGCAATATTCCTGAACCCTCCGCTAGATTCCGTACCACATTTTATAGCATTGCAATGGCTGCTTAATATGCAGTTTTCAACCACGATGTTTTCGCTAATATGGTGGGATGTACTTTTTATGGTCAAGGCATCGTCGTCCGAATCCCCTATACAATCAGATATAAGGACATTTTTGCATCCGTCGATATCGATCATATCATTGTTCTTATTGGAATGATTGTAAACCCTGATCCCCCGAATGGTAATATACTCACATGCCAGGTAATGCTGCATCCAGAGAGCCGAATTTGTAAGGAATATATCCTCAATAAGAATATTCTTTGACTTTATGAACCAGAAAATATATGGACGGTTCATATAGCGAAATGGTTTCTCGTTGTTTTCTATTGGAAAACTTCCTCCCTGTCCGTCGATGGTGCCCCTTCCGCTGAATGTTACATTTTCAATATTTTCCCCATAGAACAGGCTGTAATCAAGCCACTCACTGCCGTAAAATTCAATGTCGGGATCATTCTTCGGGTAATCTTCCAGGTTGGTGCTTCCAAGAATGACTGCACCTTCTTCCAGATGTATATGCACATTGGTCTTTAAATATATGAGTCCAGTCTAAAAAGGTTCATATAAAATTAGGGACAAATTTCCGGGTTTCAAATTGTTAATAAGTGCGCCTCGTAACCATCTGAATATCAATGCGATAATATATTATTAACAGCATCT
>SDBV01005095.1_pt1 | contig 18654 bp, 24 predicted proteins | sample 2277081 | NCBI WGS metagenome assembly SDBV01 (sample SAMN10402039, study PRJNA504765) | marine sediment metagenome | isolation source: marine sediment core GS10_PC15, 223 cmbsf | place: Arctic Ocean: Southern Knipovich Ridge | collected 2010 | reverse complement strand
TTATTATCAAAATTATCTTATAAGGATTTATGTTTGAGATTATATCTCTCATTTTATCTCAACAGACTCTTCCTTTTCTGTATTGCCTGTTCTTATGGTACCTAAAACATCTAAACTATCTCCTATTCCTGGATTCTCTTCTTCAAGCTTTGATACTAGTAAAGATTTAATTCTTTTTCTTGTAAGAGCACACACAAGAGCATAATTTCTCCCCTCTGCCGTTTTATACAGAACAGCATAACCCTTGCATATTTCGGGCATTTTATTTACTTCCCCCAATCGCTTTCTCAAATAAAGCAGCGAAAGCCCGAGAAAAGAATTCTGAATTAAGCCATACTGCGATATCTTCTCCGCTTCTTTCTTTTGAATCTTTTGAGATGTAGAAAAGAATTTCTGTTCTATCCACTATGAAGAATTTTGCATCTATATCTATTTTCTTTATTTTAATATTAAGGCTTTCTGAGATTTTCTTTATTAGATCCTCTTCTCCCGACAATGCTATCTTTATCTTTACCTTTCCTTTTCCAAGGGATTCTATAGTCTGTTGGAAAAGCTTTAGCTTTGAACTGACATCTTCCGCGTTTGTGCAGATTATTACTTCCTTCTCAGCATTGTTTAGAATTTCTTTTAGATAGTTTGAAATGTTGGATTTTCCTTTGACAGCGGAGGACAAATCTTCTCTTTTAACAGGGTCTATTCCTTCCTTGTAAAGCGACTCGAGTTTACTGAACTCTTCTGTGGTTTTAATGTTTCCGAGAGTAACTATTCTTTCTTCCGCATCGCTTCGCACATTATTCTTTAATTTTTCCAGAATCATATTTGGTTTAACACCAAGATATTTGACCGGCTTTCCTAATTTGATTATTGCGAATCCTTTCTTTTCAAGGCTTTCTAGAACGTCATAAGTTCTGGAACGTGGAACTCTTGAAATTTCGGCAACTTCTCCTGCAGAAGCCACGCCTTTTCCAAGCAGTGCTAACCAGACTTTTGTTTCATACATATTAAGGTTGAAGTAGTCCTTAATCTTGCTTAACATTTCTTGTTTTACGAGCATTTTATTATCTTCTTAATCCTTGAAGGACGTATTTTTCATCTATGATATCAATTATTCCATCTATCGCCCCGAAAGGATATGCGAGCAAATTTAATATTTGAGTAGGAACCCTTAGGAGCTCCATTGTCTTCTTCTTTCCTCCTTCTGCTTTAGTCATAACAGTGTTGTAATGCTGGTTGTAATCCTCCACCGCTGCTTTAGCTCTCCTATGCATTTTCATGAAAGTAGGCATATACTTTTCCATTGTTTTTTCAAGTGTCATTTTATTGTTCTCCTCCTTGTGATTCACCAACATATCCCAATCCTTCTGGTGTTGCCCCAAAAGCACCTAAGACAACTCCTAGGGGATAGGTTGTAAGAGAATTAAAGGCCCTAATAGGACTATATAAAAAAATTTTAAGATTTCTTTCTGCAGAAGTTTTTGTATCTTCAATAGTTTCCCGATACATTTGGTTTGCATATCTAAATGCCCCAACACCACATTCATGTGCTCTTGCTAGATTAGGATTTCTTTCCAGAGTTAAATTCCAATCTCTTCTTAAAGCATTTACTAAACCTTTCTCTAAATTTCCAAAACTTTTTGGTATTTTCATAAAAATCCATAGAGAATTCCATTTATAAATCTTACTATTTGTTACTTTCCTATAGTGAGAACAATAGGGAAAGTTTTTTAAACGTCCCAGTAAAAGAGATTAAATGGTAGGAACAGCCACTTTACAAGGAGAAGATCCCTCTAATGTTTTCGGGAGAGAAATGGCATCATATGTAGCCAGGAATGGAAGAACCCCCATTCTTTCTATAACTGCCTCTACTACTCCAAAGACCTCCTTTTTTTCTGAAAAAAAGCCTAGAAAACAGAGAATCGAAGATATAGCTCAGATAATTGAAGAAGAAGGCGGTTCTTGTGATTTAGAAACTCTCTCTATAAGAACGGGTTTATCTCCGGAAACGCTAATGAAACGTTATATTCCAAAAGACGGCGTGAGAAGGGTTTATAATCCAAGAGTAAGGAAAACAAGAGCTGAAAATGTTGACATGGTTCGTGCTGTTTTAGAAAGAGGGGTTAGGTCTATAGAAGAACTTTATAGAAAAACAGAATTAAGACCTAGCACAATTTATTATATGTGTTTGGAAAACGGAATCGATTATCCTGTAGATGCGGAACCATATCCCCACAGACCTAAAATGGACAAGGGGATAGAGAAGGGGTTAACCTTAAAAAAAATTGGAAGGTTGGAGAATGTTTCTAAACAAGCCGCGGAACAGTATGTTATTTACTCCGGACAGTACAGGGCATTTAGACAAAAAAGATTGGCAGTAGAAATGGAAGAAGCAGCCCAAATGCTTGCGGAGGATAAATAAGATGGAATATAAGTTTGAGATTGGAGAAGGTGCACGTATTTTGGGAACACCCCATGTAGGGAGAATAATTGGTAGAGGGTGGTCTTTTTGGAGTTCCGCAAATCCCAAAAAGAGATATTTAGCGTTTGGAGATTTTCCAAGGCATTACACCATAAAAATTGGTGAAGAAAAAATAGAACTTGAATTGGGTGAAGAAAAGCTGCAGAGAGTAACCTTTCAATCAACTAGCGTTATTGAAGGAATTGTAAAAAGGCGCGTTTTTCTTAAAACAGTAGATAACCGACTATCAATCCAATGAAAATTCCTCCTGTGATGAACGGCATTGCGGGATAAAATTTCTTTTTTTCTGAAATAGAGAACAAATATCCCAATCCAAGAAGTGCCCCCAAGACTACAAATAGCGCGGGAATTAAACCAAAAGTTTTTAGCATGACGCCTGCAGTAATGATTGGGAAAACAACATCTCCTCCCCCGAGGATTGCAAAACTCACAGAAACTTTTTTCTTTTTCAATTCAGACTTCTTTAATGTTTTTTTCCAGTTCTTTACTTGATGTCTTGTTTTTTTGGATAAATAAGGAACGAAAAATCCGGAGAAGATCTTTAAATTTTTTATTTGGTATTTTGCCATCTTTTGCATTATTCCTGTGTGCCATACAGCCCACATATCGTAGAGTGAAATTAAAATGAGAAGTGCTATTACAGTATAGACATTCAAAAGAGGAACGAAAACTGCCGCAATTCCTGGATAGATTAACAGTTCTGTGAAGTTATGAACAAGAAAATTTCTTCCAAAGATTTTTACTATTGCAAAAGGCAGAGCTATGATGACTGCAATTAATGGAATTCCTAAAACGAATTTTTCAAAACTGTTCGTCAAAGTGAATATTGTGAGTGAAAGAGCTAAAACAACGACCAAGAAAAACCATGCTTTCAAAACAAATTCAATTCTAAATTTTGTCAAGAAAAAGAAAAGAAAAATTGCTATTATGAATGCTAATACAATCGCTGTGAATAATCCGTAATATTCTGATGGTTCTTCAATTTCTGGTTGTTGAAGTCCGAATGGAAGATTGTTATCTGGAGAAAGATAATGATTGACAACAAAAAGCCCAATTAACTGAGTTACGAGAAACATTGTCAAAAGAATTGCTACTATTCTGAATGTGTGTTTCATATTAATTCATCAATTAAATGTTTAGTAAAGTATAGTATTACAACACCCATCAAAACGGAAACCCATAAGCTAAGTTCATAGTTATTTGGAAAAAGATAAAGGTCCATAAGTCCCCAAATTCCACGCCAAAAAGAAATGACTGCAAAACCAATAACGACCGCGGAGAAGACTGTTCTCATAGTCCTCCTTTTTTTATTTGTAGACATTATACTTAATATGAAAAATAGCTTTTAAGTTTATCTCAATCTCAAGGTTTCCAAAATTCTTGGAACATTTGTTTCAACTCTGTTAAGTTTGTAAAGTGCCGAAGCCAAATCCAAACACTTAGATACTTCTCCGTGATTTATCATTATTCTTTTTGGTTTTGGCCTCATATTATTAAAGAAAGCCATTATTTCGTTACGACCTGCGTGAGCAGAGAATCCGCTCAAAGTTACAACTCTTAATTTTATTTCAACTTCTCTTTTTCCTCCGCCTGGTTCTTCTACAGTCACTCTACTTGCACCATCCTGAATCTGTCTTCCCAAAGAACCTACTCCTTGATAACAGCTTATGACCATTGTGTTGTTCGGATTTTCTGCAAAATTCTTAAAATACTCTACGCTGGCTCCTCCAACAAGCATTCCGGAAGTTGCTATAACGATGCAGGAACCTCCTTCAATGACTGCTCTTCTTTCGTGTGGAGAACCGACTCTTTGAACCAGGTCCGAAGCGAAAGGGTTTTTATCCTGAAAGATGGCTGTACGAATTTGATTGCTTAAATAATCTGGATAGGCGGTATGTATTGCGTTTATGTCCCAAATCATTCCATCGATATAGACGGGAATTTTCGGCAACTTACCAAGACGGACTGCTTCCTCGACTCTTATGACTGTTTCTTGAGCGTGGCCCAAACCAAGCTCCGGAATAAGAACCTTCCCTTTTTTTTCTATTGTTTCTTTAACTATCTTAAAGAATTCGTCTTCCGTTTCTTTCAATGGAAGGAGAATATCTGTCTTTCCTCCATAAGTTGCCTCCGTAAGAACAGATTCTACTCTTGGGAAATTCGATGCTGCGGGGTCTAAAAGCCGAGTTCTTGCATATTTATAATCCGCTGTGTACAGGAAGTTATGGAATCCATTTCCTATATTAAAATGAACCATCGCGCTTCCCAAAACATGCCCTGAGTTGTAGAAGGTTATCCTTATATCAGGTGTTATATCCGTAACTTCGTTGAAATTTAGGCAAATGGTGTGTTTTACCATTTCTTTTATGTCTCTCGAACTGAACAATGGAGCAGATGCTTGTTTGTATGCAACCCCTATAAAGTCAAGAGAAGTTAGTGCTGCCAAATCCATTGTTGGATGGGTCATATAAACGGGTCCACGATAACCCATTTTGTAAATGTAAGGCAAAAGACCGACGTGGTCGAGATGCGCGTGGCTTAAAATTATCGCGTCGAGATCTCTGACATCAAACTCTGGTATGTCAAAGTAGGGGAATTTGTTTTTTCCCTTAGAAGCAACATCTATTCCGCAATCAAGAAGAACTTTTGAATTTGGTGTTTGAAGTAAAAGACAGCTCCTTCCAACTTGTCTCGCACTTCCCATGAAAGTCAAACGAACCCACTCTTCATTCTTTTCGGGATTCCATTCTTTGTAAATTTTCTCTCCGGTTTCGTTGAGAAATTTTCTTCTGTAATTATTGTTTGCATAGAGAACTTCACGAATATTTTCTGTAATCTTGCTTTTTATTGAGGGAGATCTTTGAACTTGAGGGGTCCATAAGATTTTTTTCTTTATCTCATTTAAAATGCTTCCTTGTTTTCCTATAACCATTCCAGGTCTTTTTGCTTCGATTATAACGATGCTTCTATGAGGATCGAAGATTATTTTTGTTATTTCCGCTTCTGAAGGAACGATTCTATTTATCTCTTCTTTTGTTTTTTCCTGATCTAAAAGAATCTTTTGATCTGCACGAAGTTCAATTCTTTTCTTTATCTCATTCACCAGCTCTTTAATCCGGCTCTCGCCCTCCATAAAAAATCTTTCATTATTTGTATAGAGAACAATATTGGCTCCTTCAAAATTCGCCTCCTTAACGTTGCTCCCCAGTCTTTCAGTTATGTGTTTCAGAATGTCCATTTTCAATGAATAAATTGAATTAAATCAACCCTTTTATTTTTTCTCCCTGTATTCCTGGGAGGTCACTGCTGAAAATACCTCTTTTATATTTCCTTTTTTGACAACATAAATATTTATTCCCTCTCCTGTTGCGGGGTCTCTTCCCATAGAAGCCTTAATGCTTTTTTTAGCTAACTCTATTCCCTCTTCTATTGTTATGTTCTTATTATAGTCTGAATCAAGAATGGGATTGACATGAGTCATTCCACTTCCAGAAACAGTGTAATCTTTCTTTTCTTCCAAGAATCCGTCCGGGAAAACATCATACAAATGTGTTCCTTCACCATCATAACCCGCCAAAAGAAAATGGGCTATGCTTGGAATCATCGAGGGTGTTCTTATCCCTTGATATGCAATGTTTGAAAAAAGATTTGCTGCTTGTTTTATCGAAGGTTTTGACTTTGTTTTAAGTTCCTTGAGTTTTAACTCTGCTCTGACAATTTTTATTATTCTTCTCGTGTCTGAAGCAGTTCCCGCTGTTGTAACGATCATTTCGGGAGTTACTTCTTGTATCTTTTGTTGATCTTTTCCGGCAATATATGAAACTCCTTGATTGTCAGAAGTTCCGAAACTAGCTCTCTTATCTGCAGCTATAACTATTCCATCTTTACAAACAATTCCCAAAGTAGTAGTACCTGTTTTAACAATGTGTTTTTTTAATTCTTGATCCATTTTCTTATTTAATCACTCAAGTTTCTAGAACAAACCCTATCTTTTTTAGAGATAAATCTATTTTATAAAGTTTTCGATTTATATTCAGCTTCAACTCTTGAGATTCCCTGTTCTTTTTTGAACCTTATAACGTTTTCAACAAAGCCTTCCATCTTTTGTTCGTGACTTACCATGATTAGTTGTTTTACTTCAAGCTGGCGTAAAACGTCGCGCATCTTGTCTAGTTGCTGTTCTGAGAAACCATCTGTTGGCTCGTCGAGAATTACGATTTCCCTCGTGTTTATTTTACTTAACAAGGAATTTACAACTTGATTCAAAGAAAGACGATATGCGAGAGCGATTGCTGTTCTCTCCCCTCCTGAAAGATATGAATAATCTATTTCATAATCCTGGTGTTCTATCACCGGGGTAAAGTTTTCGTCCAATGTCACTTCGAAAATATCCGATACGAGCATTGAAAACCATTCTGCAAATAGCTTTGAAAACTCGGTCTTAAGCTTTAACATTACGTTTTTCTCTATAATTGAGACCAAGGGAGAAAAATTCTTCGAAAGCCACGTTTCAAGTTTTGTGATATAAACCAGTTTCTCTCTTATCTCTTCGGTACGTTTTATTCTTTCTTTAAGTTCATCTATTTGTCTTGAAAAAACTTCTATTTCTCTTCTCAACTCTGCAACTTTAATTTCCGCCGTTCTTTCCTCGCTTAGAGCTTTCTCTAGTTGTTTTTGTTTTTCCTCAAAAAGATTTTCATACACACTAAGTTCGAAAACAGAGCTCTTGAGAACCCCTATATGCTGTTCGAGAAGCTTCACATCTCCTAGAATCATTTCGTTTGATTTTTCAACTTCTGCGATTCTGTTTTTTTTCTCTTCCAATCCAGAGATTTTTACTTTTGTTATATTCATCTCTTGGATTTTGCTTTCTCCAGAAGAGATTTTCTCCCTAATTTGAGAAATGTTTTGGAGGAGAATGGTTTTTTCACGTGTTAACCCTTCTATTTTCCTTACATTTTGGGAATTTTCTGAGTCAACCTTATTTACCACATTACTCTTATAAACAGGTTCAACATCTTGAAGACAAGTAGGACAAACCTCCAGATGTTTTATTTTTTCCTTAATGGCTTCACTTTCTTCTATCCTAAGATTCAATGAATTAATCAATGAAGTTATCCTCAAATTTTCGGCATTAAGCTCCTCCTTCTCTTTTTTTCCGAGAGTTATTTCATTTAGAACCGAATTAAACTGTTCTTCTTCGAATTTTATTTCAGAGAATTCACTTATCTGAAAGTTAAGTTGTTCCGTTAATTTTGAATTGTTTGCAAGAGTTTCATTTTTGTTTGAGACCATTATCTTCGTTTTTTCAATTTCCTGTTGTAATTTATTTTTTTCTTCAATTTTTTTGGAGATTTCTTCCTTTTCTTCCTGAACTTTTTTTCTTTTCTCTGTTTTCAAGAAAAGCTCCTTTTCTATTGATGAAAGATTATGGTGTTTTGATTCTAATTCATCTTCTTTGGAAGCAAGATTTGCTCTATCCTGCTCAAGACCCTCAACGACTCCCTCTCTCCTTCTTTTTTCTTCCCTAAGTTTTGAACCTAAAATTGAAACATTTTCCAAAATCTTTTTGTATTTGTCTATTCCAAAAACATGCCTTAGGGTGTTTATTCTCGTTTCTGGATCCTCGAGAATTATCTGTTTCATCTCTTCCTGAGGGGTGTAAACTGTGAACTTGTACAGGAGATTCTGTTTCTTAGCAAATTCTTTTGGATAACCCAAAATTTCAAGAACTCTGTCTTTCAACTCTGTGACTGAGAATTCTTTCTTATCCCCATTTATTGTTATGGCACAATAATCCTGCGAAACCGACTTTCCTCTTTTTAATGTTCTTTCAACAACAATTTTTTTTTCCATAACCTCAAATTCTAATACAACGCCCCCTTCCTTTTCTCCATTTTTTAGCAAAGATGTACCTCTTTGACCCGGCTGCAAACCAAAAAGAGCGAACTCTATCCCGAGAAGAATTGTCGTTTTCCCGGAACCAATGTCTCCTGATAAAAGAGTTGATCCTTCGGGGAAATCTATCTCTTGATTCCTGTAACTTCTGATGTTATTCAAGGTTATTTTTTTTAGTATCATTTTTTAAAATCTCCTAAAGCTGCAAAACTTTTCTTGTTTCATCTAAAATTCGATTTGTGAAGCTTTCTACGGTTTCTCCCTCTTGTTTTTCTGTAGAAAGAGTGCTCATGAGTTCAGAAATTGTTTTGTTAAAGTCGGAGGGGTTCTTTTCAGAATAAATTTTTATTGTTTCCTCTTCCAAATCTTCTGGATTTTCTGTTTCGGGGGTTATATCTATTTCTGCCTCTTTTACTTTTAATTCGTGTGTGTTTCTAAGAAGAAAATATGCTCCTTTTCTTTTTATTGCTTCTTCTATTTGGGGGTATTTTATATCTGAATTTTTTCCTATCTCAAGAATTCCGCGCAACCTTATCAAAACTATCTTATCCTCCAAATCTTTTTTTTCTAGCTCTGAAATTATCTGCTGTGTTGCGAGCTGGGCATTTTTTATTTCTATGTTCAGAGGGACAACTTCTTTTATTCTTAATTTTATTCTTCTAAGTTGATTTTCTTTTTCTGCTTCTGTATCCACAATGCAAAATCTTCCGCACTCTAAATCCTCCAGCTCCTGAAAATTATTTGGAAAAACTGGACCGGGATAAACAAAATTCTCATATTGAAAGTCAATATGAAGATGCCCCATTGCATAATAATCCGCGGGCGGGACTTTTGCTGTTTCAAGGGATTCAATAGGTAAGCTTCCACTTGCTTTGTCAATAGTTGTGTGAAGCATGAGAATTTTGAACATTCCTGGAGCATCATTGAGCTTTACTCTTCTTAAATCTAGAACCTCAAGTCCAGAGGTTTTTCCAGGATAGCCATAAATTGCAACTCCTTCGTACAATGTAGGATTAAGGATTATTTTTTCATCCGTTTCTTCGAAATCCGAAACGTTTTTGCAAAAACCTGCCTTTTCGAGAACGTCTAGGAACGTTTTACCTGAAACAGAATAATCGTGTGAACCCGCGATTATAAAACAAGGGATTCCCGATTCCTTCAACTTTCTGAATTCTGCAAAAGTTTCTTTCAAAATATCTATGGGGGGGAACGCGGAGTCAAACAGATCTCCCGCAATCAAAACAAATTCCACTTTTTCGCTTATGCAGAGGCTCATTGCTTTCTTAAATGACTTAAGATTCAGTTCTTGTAGAGGTTGCTGTTTCCATCCTCCTAAATGAACGTCTGCTATGTGGGCGAATTTTACCATCTTTTATATTTTAGCAGATGAGAACTATATAAAATTGATTGTGGTAAGGTCTTGACTAAATCAAACTTCCGAAAATACTCGAAAGCTCGTCTTTGAAAAGGAATAGTGCTATTAATGCACCCGTCAAGAAGAGAAGAAAAAATATTAAAACGAAAGTTATTATTAGGCCTGCAGAACTTGGCTTTTGCCCGTACTCTGATACCCTCTGGAGTATGTTTAAGGGAGGTTGAAATCGCGGGTCAAACATCTGACCAGGAGCTTGTTGGAACTGTGGTGGGATGAATTGGGGTTGGTCAAGAGGTTGAACAGGTTGAATTGGAGTAACCTGCTGTGGCGGAGGAATTGATTGTGGTTGATTAAGAGGCTGTTGCGCTTGGGGCTGAGAAATAGGATTTGTTTGAATTTGTTGCGTTTGCGGTTGTGCGATTCCTTGTTGAACAGGCATTGTATTAAGAGCTCTGGCGGCTTCTTCTATCTCCTTTTTAGCATAACCCGCGTTGAAAAAGCTCATCATTGCTTTCCGAAGAGGTTCTCCTTTTGCAACGGCTGCTCTCAATCCTTCGAGAATTTCTTCTTTTACCATGGTAAATTAAGGGTTGTCTGGTTTAAAAATTATTTTGTGTTAGAATTAAAACTTTAAAACTTTACCATTGGAGGCTAAATGTGAGGTTTCTCCAAATTTATAACCCATTTCGTTTGCCAGCTCTATCATAGGAGTTTCTTGCTGAAGAGAACCATGGGCAGGAATTATGTGTTTTGGTTTTAACATTCGTATCAGTTCCCTCATATCTTCTCTGCTTCCGTGACCGTGAACATGGACGTTTGTTTGAAGATTTACTCCTGCTTTCCTTAATCTACCATCTAATTTTTTACGAGCAAGTATGTTCTCTGGTACTGGAATTATACTGGACGAAAAAATAAGGTGGTCTCCTTCCTTAAAACTGAAGGGTGTTGTTCCCTTCACGATTCTGTCCAACACAGAATTCTCTTCAGCCTGATGTCCTGTGCAAAAAACAAAATATTTTTCTCTATTGTGTTCTAATTTTCTTAAGAAAGATTCTCTCTGTTTGGCATACTTTATCAATCTTACTTTATTTCTGAATGGGCAAGAATTAACTTTTGTGGCAGTCTCAACATATTTACTCAAACTTCTTCCTAAAAAGACTATCTCTCTTTTGGTAGTCTCTGCAAATTTTACCGCGTTAGTCAATCTTTCTATGTGTGAAGAAAAAGTTGTTAAAAAAAATGCTGAATTTCTTCCCCTTAATTTTGAAATAGCATCTTCCAACATATGTTGTGCTATCTTTTCTCCACCTGGTTTTTCCTCTGTTCTAGAATATAATGCATCTATAATCAGTAATTTGACTCCTTTCTTTCCAATTTCTTTTATTTTCTCATAGTTTGGTGGCTTTCCCATTGTGGGATAATTATCAAATTTCAAATCCATTCCGTAAAAGAAGATTCCTTCTTTGGTGTGGAGTGCTATAAAGACGCAATGAATTGTTGAGTGAGTGGTGTGGATAAAATCTACATTATAACTTCCTGATTTTCCTTTTATTGTATGTGTTGAATCCGATTGAACTATTCTCAGAGGATTGTTAAACGCTATTTTTTCGTCTTCCAACATGGCTTCTAAAAATTTTATTGTGAAGGGCGTTCCATAAATTGGGACTCCTTGATATCTGTTTAAGAGATAAGGGATTCCTCCAACATGATCAAGATGAGCATGACTGAGAAAAATCGCACGAACTTTCTCTCTCCAACCCAGTTTGTCTAAGATAGTATCATCTGGAATTGCACCATACGATCTTAATTTTTTTTCTGGATACTGCTGTATACGTCTTCCTCTTTTTTTGAACCGATGAGTATATTCCGTAACATGTTCCTCTTGTAATTCAACTATTCCTGGAATAAAAAGCCCCGCATCAAAAATAAAAACATCATCTCCTGTTTTTATAGCAGTCATGTTTTTTCCCACCTCTTCAAATCCACCAACTGTGCAAACTTCCATTATTCACTTTAATGAAAAGCGGTTTAAAAAGTTTTAATAACCTATTTGCGTTTATTGATTTATGAAATCCTTAAAACCTTCGATGCGTGAAAAGAAGAGATATTTATCTGTTGTGGGAGAAGTAGGAGACGTTGAAAAGGCAATTCTTGACGGGATTGGGGTGATAGGAATGTCAAAAACAGGACTTGTTTGGGTTAAAAAAGGCAAAAATTCTGCAATTATTTCTGTAAATAGAGAAACGGTTAATCATGTTAGGGCGAGTTTTGCGCTTTGGCCCAAGAAGCTTGAAGTCGTGATGGTTTCCGGAACTTTGAAGAGCTTGAAGGGAAAGGAAAAGTAGGGAAAACCTTTTAAAGTCCTAATTTCTCTTGATTTTGAGTGAGAAGGAGAAAAAGGAATTAAATATTATAATTTCTAAAAAAATAGAAAATGGATATGCCAATAGATATGCAACATCAAGCTATGGGCTATGACCGAACCGCGACGATGTTTTCGCCGGAAGGACATTTGCTTCAAGTTGAATATGCTGAAAAAACGGTTAGGCTTGGAAGTGCAAGCATCGGAATGGTTTGCTCTGACGGAGTTTTTATAATCGCTGACAAAAGGATAAAAGACAAACTAGTTATTCAAGAGTCAGCAAACAAAATTTATGAAATTGATTTCCACATAATTTCTAGTGTTGCAGGAATAGTTTCGGATGCTAGGGTTTTGATTGAAAAAGCCCAGGTCGTTTCACAACAACACAGAATAACTTACGATTCTCCTATTGAACCTGAATTGGTAATAAAGGAAATTTCAAACATGAAACAGCAGTTTACACAATATGGCGGGGCAAGACCTTTTGGAGTTTCAATGATGATTGCAGGAATAAAAGACAAAAAACCAGAATTATACATAAGTGATATTACCGGAAATTATCTTGCATATTATGCTAACGCCATCGGAGAAGGCGATGAAAAATTAAAAGAAAAACTTCGTGAGAAATACACTGAAAACCTTAACATTAAGAAAGGGGTTAAGCTGGCTCTTGAGATATTGGAAGAAGTTCAAGGAAAGAATTTTGAATTTGGAAGGTTTGAACTTGTTTACATTAAAAGTGATGAAGGTGTTCTTCAGAAAGTGATTAACCGCGAGATTAAAGAATTTATTAAATAAAATGACTCAAACCACTGCTAGAATAAAACAGGCTGGAAAACATTTTGAGATTATTGTCGACCTCGACAAGGCACTGAAATTCAAAAAAGAAGGCGGTTCTGTTGATTTTCTTGAAGCAGACACGATTTTTGCCGACTCAAAGAAGGGATTGGTCGCTTCTACAAAAGATATTGAGGAATCATTCAAGACACATGATGTTAATTCTGTTGCAGAAAAAATTGTAAAGAATGGTGAGGTTCTTTTGACACAGGAACACAGAGATGAAGAAAAAGAGAATAAAATAAAACAAGTTGTTGATTTTCTCTCGAGAAACGCGATAGATCCAAAAACAGGCAACCCACACACCGCAGAAAGAATTAAAAACGCTCTCAGTCAAGCACAAGTAAATATAAAGAACACTTCTGTCGAAAGCCAAATAGGAGATATTGTTGACAAGCTCAGAAGTGTTTTACCTGTAAAGCTGGAAACAAAAAGAATAAAAGTCCTGATTCCTGCAATACATACAGGTAAAGTTTATGGTGTTGTGAGCCAGCACAAAAAAAGTGAAAAATGGCTCGACAATGGGGACCTTGAAGTCGTCGTGGATATGCCTTCCGGTCTGGTTATGGACTTTTATGATAAATTAAATTCGGTAACCCATGGAAGTGTGGTTACGGAAGAGATAAAAGAAAATGGATAAAATAGAAAGAAAAATAGTTATTCCTGGAGAAGTAATTGCTAAAGGAAATGGCTACTTGCCTGGAGAAGGAACCGAGAAGAATGGGGAGGAAATAGTTTCAATAAAATACGGGCTTGCCGAAGAATCAAACAGACTTATAAAAGTTATTTCGCTTTCGGGGGTTTATCAACCAAGAAGAGGAAATGTTATTATAGGAAAAGTTGAGAATATAACCTTCCATGGTTGGGTTGTTGACATCGGAAGTGCCGACAGGGCGTTTCTTTCAGTGCAGGAGGTTCCAAGGTATGTAAACAAGGACGGATTGCATGAAGTTCTAGATGTAGGAGATATGATGGTTAGTAAGATTGTAGGGATCTCAGGAAGGGGAATTGATTTGACAATAAAATCTCGTGGTTTTGGGAGAATTGATGAGGGAATGATTGTGAAAGTAAATCCTAACAAAGTTCCAAGAATTATAGGGAAAGAAGGAAGCATGATAAATCTTATAAAAGATGAATCTGGATGTAATATTACCGTGGGTCAAAATGGATTTATATGGGTTCAGGGGAGTAAAGTTGAAGACGAGCTTCTCGTAAGAAAAGCGATTGCGTTCATCGAGAGAAAATCTTTCGCTTCTGGATTGACTGAAGAAGTAAAGAGATGGTTTGAAAAAGAAAAAGGAGGCAAAGGAAAATGACAAATATTGTAACAGTTGATGAAGGAAATTATTTAAGTCTATTTGAACAAATATTAAAAAATAATGTTACTGTTTTGGAGTTTGGGAATAGAAGAGAATTAGTCGCAATAGATTTATCTAAGAGAGCAATTCCCAAGGTACATACTTATAGAAGGTTCGTGGGGGGCGATATTGGAGAGTATGTTTATCGAATAGGAATAGGGGGTTCATTATCTGAACCACAACTCCATGAAAAATATCTGAGCGGAACGGAAGCAAATTCAAAAATTGACTGTTGGATGGAGGAGGCAAAAATATAAAATGACAAAAACATTCAAACGTACCGACGGAAGAAAGGTAGACGAAATAAGAAAAATGGATGCAAAGGTGGGAGTCGTCCCTAGTGCTGACGGAAGTGCGATGTTTTCATTTGGAGATACTGTTGCAATCGCGGCAGTTTATGGACCTAAAGAAATGCATCCTCAACACCAGCAAAATCCAGAAAAAGGAACCTTAAGATTCAATTATAACATGATTAGCTTTTCTGTTACAGAAAGGATTAGGCCCGGACCAAGCAGAAGAAGTACTGAAATTAGCAAGATATCCGGTTGGGCTGTTGAACCAGTTGTTAGAATAAAGGAATATCCCAATATGGTTGTTGATGTTCATGTAAATATCTTGCAAGCAGATGCTTCTACAAGATGTGCAGGAATAAATGCTGCAGCACTTGCTCTTGCTCATGCGGGAATTCCTATGACTGAAATGGTTTCAAGCATTTCAATGGGAAAGCTCGACAAACAAATTGTCGTAGATGTTGACAAATATGAAGAAGACTGGGAAGAAGGGGAAGGAGCAACAGATATTCCAATAACAATGACTAATTCAGGAAAAATAACGCATCTTCAGCTTGATGGAAAAATAACAAGCAAAGAATTAAAAGAAACCATTGAACTTGCAAAAGAAGCTTTGAAAAAAGTTTATGAAGTTCAGAAAAAGGCATTGAAAGATTCTTTGCCTAAGGAGAAATAAAATGAAAACATCAAACTTAACAGGAAAGAGAATTGAGGAATATCTCAAAGAAGATAAAAGATTTGACGGAAGAAAATCCGGAGATTTTAGAGAGATTAGTATTGAGACCGGTGTTTCTAAAAAAGCCGAGGGCTCTGCAAGAGTTAAACTTGGAAAAACAGAAGTTATCGTCGGAATAAAAATGAATGTGGGGGAACCTTACGCTGATTCTCCTGACAAGGGAAACCTTATGGTTACCGCAGAACTTCTTCCATTAAGTTCTCCAAGATTTGAAAGTGGTCCTCCAAAATTCCCTGCAATTGAACTGGGAAGATTAACTGACAGGGCATTAAGAGAGAGCAAGTTTATCGATTTTGAAAAACTCTGTATAAAAAAGGGCGAGAAAGTTTGGACCATTTTTGTTGACGTTTATTCGATAAACAATGACGGTAATCTTCTTGATGCCGCTGGAATAGGAGCAATTGCTGCTTTGAAAACAGCAAAAATTCCAAAGTATGACGAAAAAGCAGATAAGGTTCTTTTCGGGGAACTTACAGACAAAAGCATTCCTCTGAAAAAAGTTCCAATAACAATAACAGCCCATAAAATTGGAGATAGCATAATTATCGACCCAACTCTTGAGGAAGAAGATGTGAGTGAAGCAAGAGTTACGATTGGTGCGACAGAAGATGGATCGATTTCATCAATGCAGAAAGGAGATGCCAAAGAACTTAGTGTTGAAGAATTTCATAAAATGCTTGAGATGACCGAAAATGCTAGAAAAAAAGTATTTTCTAGTATAGGAAAGTTTGTTAAATAAAATGGAAAACAATGTAGAACGGGAAAAATTCAGTAAGTATGAGGTTGCAAGAATTCTGGGAGCGAGAGCATTGCAGATTGCAATGAATGCTCCGTTGTTGATTAAAATAAGTAAGGATGATTTGGAAAAAATAAAGTATGATGCTCTTAAGATTGCAGAGATAGAACTTGAATCGGGTGTTTTGCCTATTTCGGTTAAAAAACCCTTCCCTAAAAAGAAAGAGGAAGAGTTAAAGAGAGTTAAAGAGAAGAAAATCAGTGATGAGAAAATTGAAGCTATAGAATCTAAAGAAGAGGAAGAAATTGCAAAAGAAGGCGAAATAATGACCCTCGTCAATCGTGAGGAAGAGCAAGATGAGGATTCTAGTGGAAAAGACAACGAGATTGAATAATTCTAAGATATAAATATATAAAGGAAATTTCATGTTTTATTAGATGGTTGTTGTGAGAGGTGTTTCTGCAAAACAGTTTTCAGATTCTCGAAAAGAGAAAACCATCTTCGTCACAATAAAAACAAACGTGGGCCAGTTTTCTTCTAGCGCTCCAAACGGAAAATCAAAAGGAAAGCACGAAGCAAAATCTTATAGAAAATCGTTGGAAAAAGATGTTGATTCCTTGAAGAAGTTCAGTGATTATTTTTCTGAAGAGAACATAGATAGTTTCAATGACTTGAGACGTATTGAAGATATTGTTGAAGGGCATATCGGAGCTAATTCTCTTGTTGCCCTTGAGTCTGCAATCTTAAAAGCCCTAGCAAAAGAAAGAAAGAAAGAAATTTGGCAACTCATTAATCCAAATGCTAAAAAATTTCCGAGGCTTTTGGGAAATGTCATTGAAGGAGGAAAACATTCTAAGGGGGTTAATGAGAAAAAACCGGACTTCCAAGAGTTTCTACTTATTCCAAAAACAAGAAATGTAAAAGAAGCATTTGAATTAAATAAAAATCTAAGAGACCATGTAGGAGATTTCTTGAAAAAATTTGATAAAAGGTTTGAGAGTAAAATAACAGATGAGAAAGGATGGAGAACTTCTTTAAATGAAAAGGAAGTTTTTGATGTTTTAAAAAAAATGAAAATTCCATTAGGAGTTGATATTGCTTCCTCTAGTTTTTACAAAAGAAAAAAATATCACTACCAAAATCCTCCCTTGGATAGAACAAAAGAAGAACAGCTTTCCTATGTTTCGAACTTAATTCGGAATTTTAATCTGCTTTATATCGAGGATCCTTTTGATGAGGAAGATTTTGAATCCTTTTCCGCACTTTTAAAAAAATTTCCAGGTTCATTAATTGTTGGAGATGACCTTACCGTAACGAATTATAAAAGACTGCAGAAAGCTATTGAAGGCAAGAGCATTAATGCCATAATCGTTAAACCAAACCAAAATGGTTCATTGCTCGATGTTTCAAGAGTTTGCGAGCTTGCTAAAAAGAATAATATAAAAATTATTTTTTCTCATCGAAGTGGTGAAACAGAAGAAAACATTCTAGCTGATTTTGCATTTGGTTTTCAGGCAGATTTTTTGAAAGCAGGGATTACCGGAAAAACAAGGGAACCAAAAATTAAAAGATTGATTGAGATTGAGAAAAAAATTAAGAAATAAAATTTATAGAAACCCTTAAAAACTAATTCTGCTGTGAAGAAACATGTCAAAAGAAGAAACAGAAACAACCAAGGAGATAGTCGAAGATATTGAGAAAAGTGGTGTTCCTGAAAGAGTAGCGGTAAAAGAGGAAAAACTTGACGAAAAAGCCACAAAGAAAATTGAGAAAGAGGCAGAATCAGAATCAACTACTGGAGAGAAAACTGTTGAAGAGAGGAAAAAAACACTTCTCGAAAAGGTTAAGAAACTTAAGGCGAAAGTTGCTTCCGAAGGGATTAGCACAAAGGAACTTAAAGAACAAGTTAAAGAAAAGAAAAGAGCAGATATGCTTGTTCCTCTTGATGAATATGTGAAGGCAGGAATTTATTTGGGAACCAGGGTCGTTACGCCAGATATGAAACCTTTTGTTTACAGGAGGAGGGCAGATGGGTTGGCTATTTTTAATACAGATTTAATTGATGAGAAACTTAAAGAAGGAATTTCATATCTTTCTAAGTTTGCCCCCGAAGACGTTATTCTCGTTTGTAAAAGACAGGCAGGATGGAGGGCCGCTAAGAAATTTTCGGAGATTACTGGGATAAGAGTTTTCACTAAGAAATATCCCGCAGGAGTTTTGACAAATAAACAGCTTCCTGATTTTTTTGAGAATGAGCTTACAGTTGTTTCCGACCAATGGGTCGATAAAAACGCTTTGAACGACACTCTTAGAGTAGGAAAAAAAGTTCTAATGGTTTGTGATACAAATAATTTCTCAAAGGGCGCAAACCAAATTATTTTGGGGAATAATAAAAGTCCAAAAAGCATTGGATTAATTTTCTATCTTCTCGCGAGAGGATACACAAAAGAAAGGGATATAAAAACAGGGAATGACATTCCCGATTTGGAGTGGTGGACTGGCGAAGATGAAGAACCTGTTGTTAGGGATAAGAAAAAATCAATCTCTGCTAGAGCGGGCGGAAGATTCAGGGCTTAGAAAGATTTA
>SDBV01005094.1_pt1 | contig 18658 bp, 10 predicted proteins | sample 2277081 | NCBI WGS metagenome assembly SDBV01 (sample SAMN10402039, study PRJNA504765) | marine sediment metagenome | isolation source: marine sediment core GS10_PC15, 223 cmbsf | place: Arctic Ocean: Southern Knipovich Ridge | collected 2010 | reverse complement strand
GGGGATAAAGAATACGAGATCAGAGGTTTTGTCTGGATGCAGGGATGGAATGACATGTGTACCAAGCCGGCCGTACCCGAATACGCCCAGAACCTGGTCAACCTGGCCGGGGATATCCGCAAGCAGTTCAATTCGCCCGGGATTGCGGTGGTGATTGGCGAATTGGGAAATGACGGCGTTGCCAAGGCCCAGAGCAATATGCAGAAATTCCGCGATGCACAAAGAAGTGGTGCTGAAAGAATCGACAATGCCTTGTTTGTGATCACCCATGATCTCGCACGGCCCCGCGAGTTATCACCCAACATAGGGCATGGCCATCACTGGTACGGTAACGCCGAAAGCTATTTTCTCGTCGGCAATGCCCTTGGGGAAGGCATGAAGAAACTCTTGTCGGCAACAGAGAAGAAATAGGGTTCATCCGGAATTCGCGTACGCGACCACGCAGCCGGAAGTACCGGTGCCTCTTCTCTGTTCGTGGGTTTCTGGCAAGAGACGGCGTTTTTCGACGATTTGACCCGCCGTGGCAACAGAGAAGAGGCACCGGTACTTCCTGCACCAGATATCATGTACGCTTCAGTCGGATGAACCAGAAATAGGGAAAAAGGTGCCAGGACCAGGAATGAACGATTTGTGGATTCCTCTGCTTCCGTTGGCTGCCTTTTTTGCAGGGCTGTTCTTGAGACGCGGTGAATCCTGCCCAACGGCAACACACCGCTCCCGCCAATTCAATCGTCACTGACGAAGACCAGGCGTCAGTGATCCTCTTAACGGTGCTTTTGTACCGCTAACCTACGTCAGTTCAGAGCAGGAGGTCGGTCAGCATCCGCTTCAGCTTGGCGGCGTGAAACGGCGCGGTCAGACAGTCCGACGCGCCGGCGCAGACGGCCTCGCCCATCTTGCGTTGCTTCCGCCCGGCCAAAACCAGCACCACGGGGACATGGGCTTCTTCGGCGCGAATCGCCCGGATCAGCTCGAGTCCGCTTCGGCCGGATAACGTGAAGCCGGTCAACACCAGGTCGAAGTCGCGCTGCTGAAAGAACCAAAGGGCGTCGTCGCCGTCCTCGGCCTCGACGACCTCCGCCACGCCGGCGACCCGAAGCGAGTCGACCAGCGTTCGTCGCATCGTCTCGGAGTTGGCGGCGACGAGGATCCTCAGGTCCATTTCCGTATTGCGAAGCTGCACTACTGCACCCAACGTTCGGGCTGGTGATCACGGCGCGCGGATTACGATAGTAAAATGTAGGTTGCACGCGCTACGGGAAGATTCGCCAGAGGAAGAACGGCCCGTCGGCAGCAGCGATTTTGCAGCTTGGAAAGGGTTTTGCGGTCCCTGGCGGCCCCCTGCAATCGAAAAAGGTCACCTCGCCGGTCGAGAATCCGGCCCGGCAACATCCGAAAAGCTTGTCGCAGCCATACGATTTCATTATCATGGGGTTCCGGTTTCGTTACGAATTCCCGGGGGGTGTGGCTCGCGGGCCCACCCCACAATTGAACCATGTGGTGGGCGGTGCCCACCCTGCAACGAGAAGGATTCATCAGATGGTTGGTATCCGATGCACGAGATGGTTTGGCCGCGGTGCTGTGGCGAGTATCGTTTTGGCCGCAGTGCTGGCGGTTCTGTCCGGCGGGGCGACCTGTTGCGGACAGGAAACCGACCCGGCTCCCGCCAAGGATGGCCCGGCTCCCGCCAAGGATGGCCCGGCTCCCGCCAAGGATGGCCCGGCTCCCGCCAAGGATGGCCCGGCTCCCGCCAAGGACGATTCTGGACCGTGCATCACCGAACCCGGGCCGTGCATCACCGACCCGTCGAAAGGGGCCGCGCCGAGCGGGCCCGGCAAAATCCCGTTGTTCGGCGGCAACTCGCCCTTTGACGAAGACTACCAGCCGCCGGCCGTGAAGAGGGAGAAACGGCTCTGGGCCGACTCCTGGCTCTGGGCCAAGGCGCCCGAGTTGGTGGTCGAAAAATGGCTCACCGAAAAACCCGAGACCAAGGGCAAGTACGTCTTGATCGAGGTCTGGGCCACCTGGTGCGGGCCGTGCCGCCGGACGATCCCCCTGCTCAATCGGTTGCATGAGAAGTACGACAAGGAACTGGTGATCATCGGCGTCTCCGAAGAGAAGGAAGAGGATGTCCGCAACCTTCGAAAGAGCCATCCGGAGGTGCCGGAGATTCAGTACAGCGTCGCCGTCGACACGCAGACCCGGATGAAGAACAAGCTGGGCGTGATGGGGATTCCCCACGTGATCATCCTCGAGCCGGAGGGCTACGTGATTTGGGAAGGCTTTCCGCTTCAAGAAGGCTACGAACTGTCTGAGGAAATCATCGAGAAGATCCTCGCCGTCGGAAGGAAGCTCAAAGCAGCGGCCGCGGCCGAAGAGAAACAAGCAGCCAAGCAGTGAGACTGCCGGGTATCAACGTCGTTGCACGTGCCGCTTTCGCCCTGTCGGTCCAAGACCATGCGCACGATGATCAGACTCGATCGAGAGATACTCCGGTTCGGCTTGGCGGTGGTCGCGGCGCTGATTACACTGTCACAAATCGTTGCCTTGGCCCAGGTTCCAGTCAAAGGGGCTTCCGGACGGCCGCAGGCACATCCTTACGGCCGCCAGGTGGCCGAACAAATCGACCGGCTCGCTTCGGCGTCGGGCAACGTGCGGGCCGCGGCGGCCGAGGCGTTGGGATTCTTGAGAGCCTACCAGGCGGCCGACCCACTGCAAAAGACGCTGGCCGATGAGTCGCCGCATGTTCGTCGCGAGGCGGCCATGTCGCTGGCCTGGTGCGGCGGACGGCCCCAGATCGGCCCCTTGCTCCATGCGTTAGACGATCGGGATTGGACCGTCCGGCAAGCCGCTTGCGTGGCCCTGAACAACCTCACGGGCATGGAGTGGCCCTACGACGCACTGAGCGGGCCGCAGCAGCGGAACCGACAGGCCGCCGTGTGGCGAGGCTGGTGGGCCGACGCGTCGAAGCAGCATCCGCCGGCCGACGTGCTCGCGCTGCTGGACGATCCGGACCTCGAACGTCGGTTGCGTGGCGTCCGTGCGCTGGGCGCGCTGGGCGGCCCGCACGTCAGTCGAGCGATCGTCAAGCTGATCGGCCCCTACCGTGCGCAGGACTATGGGAAGGTGAGCCCGTTGCAGCGGCACATGGTTCAGGCCGCGCTGCGGAGCCTCGGCCGACTGAGCGACCCGGAGGCCTTGCCGGAACTGATCGCTTTTCTCGACACGGTGGGCTGGGCCCGATACGCCGCCGATGCGCTGGGTGAGTTCGGCGATCCGCAGGCCATCGCCCCGCTGATCGCCACCTATCCCCGCTTTGCCTGGGGCCTGAAACGGGAACCGGCCAAGGTCTTTCCCCGCGACGACAGCAGCTCCTCCGGCATGAGCCCGGAAGATCGCATGTATGAAACGCCGTACGCCGTCAGCGTGGCCCTGTCGAGGCTGCCATGGGACGATCCGCGCGACGTCGAGGCCCTGCGCGGCCTGGTCCCGCTGTTGGCGGCCAACCTGCCGTCGGATTGGGACGGCGGCATGCTCTACGAGCCGGAGGCCTTCGAGTTCATCACGGCCTACCTGCTGGATCGGGCCGGGTTGCGGCGGGCGGCCTGCGAGGCGGCCTTTCGGGCGGCCGCGCTGCACAGAGGCCCCGCGGAGCCGTTGCCGCAAGGCAATCCCCGAGAAGGATTAACCCCCGAGCAGAACCTGGCCGAAATCGCGATGCGCCGCTCTCGCGACGTGCCCTGGTTCGCCGGTTGGCTGCCGGCGCTGTGCCGCGACGGGCGCGATGTGCCGCGTTTGATCCGGCTGCTTACGCACGACAACGGTTGGGTGCGGATCAACGCCGCCAAGGCACTGATGTTCATGGGCGCCGAAGCCGCCGTCGAGCCGCTGGCCAATCTCCTGGCGGCCTCCAAGACCGAAGCGGAGCACGGATACTCCGGCGTCCGCGAACATGCCGAATACAACGACCCCGCGCCGCGCTGGCGGGAAGCCTTCGTTCGGGCACTGGGCCGATTGGGGACGCCGCGGCACGCTGCTCTGTTGATCAAGATCCTCGAAGACGATCGCAACGTGGTGGACGTCCGCCACGCCGCGGCCCTGGCGCTGGACGAACTGGGTTCGCCGCAGTCCGTCGCCGCACTGAAACGGGCCGTCGCCGAGCATCCTTTCCACAGCGTCCGCCTGGTCGCCCGCGAGGCCATCTGGCGCCGCGGCATCCGCCCAGAACAGTCTGGCGCAATCCGGGATCATGCGAGCAAGAATAGTAGCCATCTCGCTCCGCGAGATGAAGCCTCGTCTCGCGGAGCGAGACGGCTACGATCGCAGAATCGCCCGAAAGAACTGGATGCGGTCGTATTCATCAAGGGCGATCAACAGGTCCACAGCGATTTCAACGCTCAAAGCGGCATCGATCCGTGGCGGCAGACCTATACGATCACCAACTCCGGACCGACCTATCGCCGGGGCAGAAACCTCTACCTCCTCGGCCCCGCCGCCCCGGACGGCAAGGTCACCCAGTTGACCCACTTCGAGGACGGCTACGTTTCCACCTGCGAAGTCTCCTGGGACGGCCGGCGGGTGATCTTCGCGCGCCGGGCGGACGGCGACGACCGCTGGTCGATCGACGTCGGCCGGCAGGAGCGATCCCACGTCAAGCTGGAGCACGAACCGCGGCCCGACAGCGATCCCTGGTGGCACGTTTGGGAGATCAACGTCGACGGCACCGCCCTGCGGCAGATTACCGACGGGCCGTATCACGACGTGCAGCCGGCCTATCTGCCCGACGGACGGATCGTCTTCTCCTCCACCCGCATCGGCGTGCGCGACGAGTATCACGGCTACCCGGCCAGCGGACTGACGGTAATGAACGCCGACGGCAGCGACATCCATTGCATCGGCTTCAACCTGGGCGGCGATCGCGAGCCGGCCTTGCTCGACGACGGCCGGATCGTCTACACTCGGCTGGATCTGTTCTACTCCCGGCTGAAGACCGAGTTCACCGTCCAGGCCGTGTTCCCCGATGGGCACAACTGCGTAACGCTGTACGGCCCCGAGCGCCGGGAGTTCTGGCGGCAACTCAACGCCAAGGTGGGAGAGCAGGGCTGGTCGGAATCGCCGCCGCGGCATCGGGTGTTGCGGTTGACCCAGCCGCAGCCGTTCGACGACGGCCGGGTGATCTGCGCCTCCAGCGGCGGGCTGACCCTGATCGGGCCCGGCCGTTATCGCGAGACGATCATTCCCCACGACAAGAACATGGCCGTCACGTCGCCGTTCCCGCTGGGCGGCGGCCGCGTGCTGTGTGCGGCGGCCGTGAAACGGTTCAAGACGAAGCAAGGCGACTTGCGAGATGCCGCGGAAGTGGACCTGGGGTTGTATCTGCTCGACGCCCACACCGGCGAGATGAGCTTGCTCTACAACGACCCGGATTCCGCCGACTTTGATGCCCGACCGATCGCGCCGCGCCCCAGGCCCCCGGTGCGGGCCGAGAAACCTCGCAGCCAATCGTATACGGCCCGGCTGCTGTGCAATTCGGTGAGCAATACCCAGTTCGACCGCGTTCGCAGCCGCGGGAAGCTGATTCGCGTGATTGAAGGCATGCCGGTGGTCTCGCGTCATCAAACCCAGCAGAACCACCCGGGCAATCGCTGGCGAAACCATGGCGGCACGCACGCCCGGGTCTTGGGCACCGCGCCGTTGGCGGCCGACGGGTCGTTCTTCGCCGAGGTGCCCGCCGACCGATTGATCCACTTGCAAGTGCTCGACAGCGATCGTCAGGTGGTGGGCAACCAGTTGATCTGGATGTACGCCCGCCCCGGCGAGATGCGCAGTTGCATCGGCTGCCACGAGAAGCCCGACACGGTGCAGTTATCCGATCGCTTTCCGCCGGTGGCCGAGACGCGGCCGATCCGGTTCTTACCCAACGGCGGCGAGTTCACCTATCGGGCCAAGGCCTGGCGCAAGGGCATCCTGCCCGACGAGGCCGAAGAACGCGGCCGCACGGTGCGGGCGGTCAACCTGATCGGCAGACAGTGAAGTGTTGCGGCGAAGCCGCGTAAAGTAGCCGTCTCGCTGGAGCGAGACGAAGCTCATCTCGCTCCAGCGAGATGACTACTATAAGACAGCCGGTTGCGGCTTCGCAAGCCCGCTGGCACGATCCCAACAATAAGAAACTATCGGAGAACGACCGTGAAGCTGAATCCAACGGTGGCCGGCTTGGCAGCATCCGCTCTACTGATCCCACTTCTGACCTGGTCCGCGGCAAGCGCGGCCAGGGTGGATACCCCCCTGCGTGCCGGCCCCACGCCGTTGTTGGTTACCTCCGACTTCCAGATCGGCCCGTACGACCGCCAGGTCGCCCAACAACTCGACAAGCTCACCGCAACCTCCCCCAACGTCCGGGCCGGGGCGGCCGAGGCCTTGGCCTACCTGCGGGCGTACTCGGCCGCCGGGGCCCTGGTCCGCGCGCTGGGCGACGAGGCGGCCACGGTTCGTCGCGAGGCGGCCATGTCGTTGGCCTGGTGCGGCGGACGTCGGGAGGTCGAACCGCTGCTGGCCGCCCTGGAGGACGAGGACTGGACGGTCGCCCAGGCGGCGGCCGTTTCGCTGAACAACCTCACCGGCATGGAATGGCCCTTCGACGCGCTGGCCAACTCCTCCAAGACGGGGCCCGAGATACGCGAGAAACAGATCGCCGCGTGGCGACGTTGGTGGTCCCGCGTACCGAACGACTCGCCCGCGGCGGACGTCTTTCAGTTGGCCGGCGCCGAGGACGACGACGAGAAGCGTCTGCGAGGCGTGCGGGCGCTGGGCGCCTTGGGCGGCAAGGGGGCCAGCCGGGCGGTCACCAACGTGCTCGTCCCGTTTAAGGAGCAGAGCTACCGCGAGCTGAATCCCCTGCAAAAGCACCTCGTCCAGTCGTGCATCCGCAGCCTCGGACGCCTCCGCGATCCGCAGTCGCTGCCGGTGCTGTTGGATTTCCTCGATACGGCCGACTGGGCCCGATACGCCGCCGACGCGTTGGGGGATTTTGGAGATCGCCGGGCCGTCGGACCGTTGCTGGCGCTGTATCCTCGCGTCTCCAGGGGGCTGAACAACCGCTCGAAGAATCCCGAGCTTTGCCCCGCCGACGACCGCTTCTCCGGCGACAACACCCGCGACCGGATGCACGAAACGCCATACGCCGTCGCCCTGACCTTGACCCGGCTGCCGCTGGACGATCCGCAAAACGCCGACGCGCTTGGCAACATCGTGGTCCATTTGCTGGCCAACCTGCCGTCGGACTGGGACGGCGGCGTGCTCTACGAGCCGGAGTCCTTCGAGCTGATCACCGCGTACCTTCTGGAGCGCGCGGGCGTGCGGCAGGCGGTCTGCGACGCGGCCTTCGAGGCGGCGGCCCGGGCCGACGGGTGGCTGTTCAGCCGGGACTGGGACAGCGTCGAGCCGGGCGATTCTATTGAGGAGTGTCTGCGGAAATTGGCGACGAAAATGCACGGCGACGTGCCCTACATGGGGCCCTGGCTGCCGGCGCTGTGCCGCCGGGCGGACGTCCCGCGGCTGATCGGCCTGCTCGAGCAAGAGAGTGGCTGGCTGCGGATCAATGCGGCCAAGGCGTTGATGTTCATCGGCGACCGCCGGGCCGTCGAGCCGATCGGCCGGCTGCTCAACGCTTCTCATCCCGAGGCGGCGTACGGTTTCTCCGGGGCCTTGGAGCACGCCGAGTACGACGACCCGACGCCGCGCTGGCGGGAAGCTTTCGTCCGGGCGCTGGGCCGTTTCGAGGCCAAACCGTACGAACGGCTGCTGGTGAAGATCCTCGAGGACGAGCGCAACGTGCTGGAGGTGCGCTACGCGGCGGCCGAGGCGTTGGACGAAATGGACACGCCCGGGGCCGTCGCGGCGCTGCGACGCGCCGAGGCGGACCATCCGTTCCATAGCGTGCGGCTGGTTGCCCGCGAGGCGCTTTGGAAGCGGGGCCTGCGCGTCGCCAGCCGGCCCGCGGTGCCGAAAATCGTTGCTGCTGCATCGAGCAGCCATGGCGAGGAAATCAACTCCGCGGCTCGCTGGGGCCAACCCGAGGCGATTGTGTTTATCAAAGGCGACAAGGAAAACGGCAGCGACTTCAACGGCCAGGCGGGCGTCGACCCTTGGCGGCAGACGTACTCGATCACTAATTCCGGCCCGACCTTTCGCCGGGGGCACAATCTCTATATCCTCCGGCCGGCAAGGCCCGACGGAAAGGTCACCCGGTTGACCCATTTCAAAGACGGTTTCGTTGCCGATTGCGAGGTTTCGTGGGACGGCAAGCGGGTGCTCTTCGCCCACCGCCGCAACGGCGAGGATCGCAACTACGGAGAAGTCCCCTACGACGCGGCTTCGCTGAAGCAGCCCGGCGAACCGGTGTTCGGCGGCGACGACGATCCCTGGTGGCACATCTGGGAGATCAACGTCGACGGCACGGGGCTGCGGCAGATCACGCGGGGACCCTACCACGACGTCCAGCCGGCCTACTTGCCCGACGATCGCATCATCTTCTCGTCCAGCCGGCTGGGGGTCCGCGACGAGTATCACGGCTATCCCGCCAGCGGACTGACGGTAATGAACGCCGATGGCAGCGACATCCACACCATCGGGTTCAACCTCGGCGGCGACCGCGAGCCGGCGGTGCTGGACGACGGGCGGATCGCCTTCGCCCGGCTCGACAATTTCTATTCGCGATTGAAAACCGAGCTGATGCTGCACGTCGCCTTTCCCGACGGCACCCGAAACTTCGGCCTCTACGGTCCCGAGCGGCGGGGGTACTGGATGGATTTGCACAAGAAGAACGCCGCCTGGTCCATGCGCGACGGCTACCGCGGCACCCGGGACAACCGCAACCGGGTGCTGCGGCTGAGCCAACCGCAGGCCTTCGGCCCGGGGCGGGTGATCTTCACTTCCAGCGCCGGGCTGGCGATCACCGGGCCCGGGCGGCATCAGGAGACCAAGATCCCCCACGACCGGAAATGGGCCGTGTGCTCGCCGTTCCCGTTGGACGACCGCCGCGTGCTATGTTCGGCGACGATCAAGCAGTTCAAGGTCGACGGCCGCATCGTCACCGCCGGCACCGAGGCGTTCGAGCGGCTCGGCAAGGGCCCCGGCCTGTTCCGCAGTGCGATCAACATCGACCTGGGGTTGTACGTGATGGACGCCGAGACCGGCCAGATGACGTTGTTGTATAACGATCCGGAAACGGGCGACTTCGAGGGTCGCCCGATCATGCCGCGACCTCGGCCGCCGGTACGATTCGAGAAGGCCCGCAGCCGTTCGTACACCGCCCGGCTGGTCTGCAATTCGGCGCTGAACTCTCGGGAGCCGCGGACCGCCACGCGGGGTAAGCTGGTTCGCGTGATCGAGGGCCGGCCGGTGCTGGCCCGGCATGAAACCCAGAACAACCGGCCCACCAACCGCTGGAAGAACCACGGCGGCACGCACGCCCGGATTTTGGGCACGGTGCCGCTGGCCGCCGACGGATCGTTCCACGTGGAGGTGCCGGCCGACCGGCTGTTGCACTTGCAGGTGTTGGACAGCGATCGGCGGACGGTCAACAACCAGACGTTCTGGCTCTACGCCCGGCCCGGCGAGTCGCGCAGCTGCATCGGCTGTCACGAGACGCCCGACACGGCCCAGTTGTCCAACCGCTTTCCGTCGGCCGCGGCGGTGCCGCCGGTGAAATGTCTGCCCGTCGGCGGCGAGTTTTCCTACCGCGCCAAGGCGTGGCTCAAAGGCGCCTTGCCCGACGAGTGCGAGGAGCGGACCCGGACGGTGCGGGCGGTGAACCTGCTGGGAAGGTATTGAGCCGGATTATTCACAAAGGCTTGTAGTGACCCGATTCATCGGGTCGAACTACCGAAAAACCGCATGAATGCGGTCACTACTTCGACTGCCTGAATTCTTCTGGAAACTGTAGGGAACGCCCTCTGTGGCGTTCCGAGAAGCGGTGAAAACAGGCCCAATGGCACCTCACTGAACGCCACAGAGGGCGTTCCCTACAGAAGTCCGACAGTCCCTGGTTCCCAAGCTCCAGCTTCCCTGGTTCCCAAGCTCCAGCTTGGGAACCAGAGGGGCAAACCGGGGATGGTGGCTCAGTTCTGCCGGACGAACTTCTGGGCCCGTTTGCCGGTGATGTCGCCGGCGTAGAGGTTGCCCTTGGAATCTACGGCCAGCGCGTGCAGCCAATTCAGCTCGCCGGGCTGCTCCCGCCGGTCCCGGCCCTTGGGGACCGTCCAAAGTTGCAGCAGCCGGCCGGTGGGATCAAACCTCATGAAGACCTGGCCCCGGGGCGGGCAGCCCAGCAGTCCGGTCCCCTCTTCCCACGCCATGGGCGAGGAGCCGCAGGCCCAGATTTCGTCGTTCTCGGTGATCGTCAAGCCCCACGGCACGAGCAGATTGCGCCACTGCTGGAGGAATTTCCCGCTCTGGTCGAACACCTGGACCCGCACGTTGCTGCGGTCGGCCACGTAGAGCCGGCCTTGGGAGTCCATGGTAATGGCGTGTGGCAGCATGAACTCGCCCGGGCCGGTCCCTTCCTTACCCCATGCCTTGACGAATTTTCCATGCTTGTCGAAATGAACCACGCGGCGGTTGCCGTAGCCGTCGGAGACGAACACCTGGCCGTCGGGGGTGACGGCCATGTCGGTGGGTTTGTCGAAATGCTTTTGATCGTCGCCCGGTTCGCCCGGCGTGCCGAGCGTCTTCAGTAGTTTGCCCTGGGGTGTGAATTGCATGATCACGTGCTTACCGACGTCGGCCAGCCAAATCATGCCCTGATGGTCGATCTTCAGATAATGGGCCGAGCCGATGAGACCTTCGCCCCATCCGCGGATGTACTTGCCGTCTACGTCGTAGACCTGCACGGGCGGATTGGCACGGGTGTGCAGCCAGATCTGATCCTTGTCGTCCACCGCCACGCCCGCCATCTGGCCCCATTCGACGCCCTCGGGCCGCTGCGGCCAGTTCGGATCGACCTTGTACCAGGTGGCCACGTTGACTCGCGAGCCCGTCACGGGAGTCTCGTGCAGGGCTTGAGCCAGGCAAGAGGTCGCGCCCGATAGCGACGCCAGCACGGCAGCCGCCAGCACGGGCAGAAGAAGCTTCGATCGGTTCTTCCAGTAAGTACACATGGTTCGGTCTCCCTTTGGAAATCGTGGTAAACTTATTTCTTCCGGACCACCCAGATGTTGCGAAACCGTAGCGGGGCCTTGTGGCGCTGCACGAACACCGGCCCGGGCTGGGGGCCCTCTTGCTTGATCGACGCGCCGGACGACGTGGCGGGGATTTCGAGGTCGTCGTGCACCAGTACGCCGTTGTGATAGACGGTCATCCGGGCATTCTTGACCTTCTTGCCGCCCTCGAACACCGCGGCGGTAAAGTCGACGTCGAAGGTCTGCCAGGACAGCGGCGGAAAACAGACGTTGATCCCCGGCGCCGCCAGGCCGTAGATCGCCCCGCACTCCCCCTTGCCCAACTCCATGCCGAAGGAGTCGAGGATCTGCACCTGGTAACGGCCCTGGCAGAAGTAGCCGTTGTTGCCGCGGCCCTGTCCTCGGGCATAGGGCATAAAGGGCACGCGGAACTCGAGGTGGCTGCGGAAACTCTGGAACGTCTGCTTGGAGGTCGCCGGTTCCTCAAGCAGTCCGTCGGGCGTCATTTGGGCCTTGGGGAAGTTCTCCACGCCGCTGCCGTCGAACAGCACGATCGCCCCGGCCGGCGGCTTCTCGCCCAAGGTGGGGCTCTTGCGCTCGATCCGTTTCGCCGTGGCGACCGTCCGGCCGTTGGGGTCCTTTATGATCATCACGCCGCCGGTGATCGCGGCCGTGGCCCGCTTGTCCTTGGCGACCAGCGTGGTCACCCCGTCGGCGGTTTCTCCGTCGGCGTGGACCTTTTCGCTACCGTCCCAGCCGTCCCCGGGCAGCCCGCCGGTGTATCCGACGGCATGGAACTTGCCGTCGCCTAAGGCGATCACCTGGACACCGTAATCCTCCAGGCCGTTTTCGGTTTGCGTTTTGCCGACGTATTCCCCCTGGACGAGGAAATCGGGGCCCGCCTCGGCCGGATCGGTGATCGCCAACCATTGGTCGGCCGCCGGGGCTTTTGGGGCCAGTCCCGGGACTAGCGCCAAGGCCGTCAAGCAATACACGATTCGCAGCATAGGTTTATCTCCAAAGCGGCAAGAACTGAGCGGCGCTAAGCCGCAAGCGGCTGTTCTCGCACGCTGTATGGTTCCGGCTCGTCCAACCCTATTCAGAATTGCGGGACGGTAACCGCCAGGATGCGTTTGGGCGAGTCGCCCACGGTGACCCACTTGATCGTCTTGTGGGTGGCAACGTCCACTACCTGCACCACGTTGGACTTCGTGTTGGAGATGTAGGCGAATTTCCCATCCGGAGAGATGCTCATCCAGTAGGGCTGGTCTCTGGTTTCAATCAGCGTGATCTGCTTGGGCTCGTCGCCGGTGACGTCGAACACCGCCACCAACTCGTGCACCACGTCGCAGACCCACACCTCTTTCCCGTCGGGGGTCACCCCGATGCCGTGGGACCGGCTCCCCTGCTGCACGTCTGCCGGCAGCTTGATGTTCACCGTGTGCAGGATCTTGCCCTCGGGGATCTGGGCCAACACGAAGCCGATCAACGGGTCGTACTCGATAAACAGCCGCCGGCCATCGGCGCGGATTGCGATCGGCCGCGACTGCCCTCCCAAGGGAATCTCGCCGACGACCTGGTGCTTCTCCGTTTCGACAATAAAGATCTTGTGGGGGTTCCCCAGCGGCGAAAGGTACATGTGCTTGCCGTCCGAGGAGCAGACGACGTTATGGGGGTGTCCTCCCGTATTGATCTTGGCCACGATCTTGCCCGACGCCACGTCGACGACTTCGTAGAAGCCCGTCGATCCCGAGGGCACGTAGAGCAGCCGCCCGTCGGGCGTGACCGCGATTTCGTTGGGATCCGGTCCCACGGGGATCCGTTTGAGGACCTTGTCGGTGGCCAGGTCGATCACGTTGATCAGGTCGTCGGCCTCGGCGCTGACGTACAGCCGGGTCTGGGCCGCATTGGCTTCGATTCCATGGGGATATCGCCCCACCGTGATCTTCCCCACCACCTCGTGCTCGGGGGCGCTGAACACGTAGAGGTCGTCGGCATGGCTGCTGAGCACGTAGACTCGGGACTTGGACGCGTAGTCGCTTCCCAGCGGCTTGATCTTCAGGTTGCGATAGGAAACTTTGCCGTGATCCCCTTGCAGCAGGATCGGCCCGGACTTGACCGTATTACCGAGATCGAGGTGGTTGTGGATGCACACGCCGTTGTGGAACACGATCAGCCGATTGCCCACCAGGGTGACGTCGAAGGTCTGCCACTGCCCCGGGGGCTTCGACGCGTTGGCCGCCGGCACGGAGCGGCCGTAGATCGAGCCGCAGTCGACGGGCTGCAAGACGTCCTTGCCGCAACTGTCGAAGATCTGGATCTCGTGGCGGCCGCGGAGATAGACGCCCGAGTTGCTGCCCTTGGGGATCATGAACTCGACGTGGAGATGGAAGTCGGTGAACTGCCGCTCGGTGAGGATGTCGGTGCTGCGAGGCGTGTTGACGTAGACCCCGTCGGAGACCGTCCAGCCGTTGGGGCCCCCTTCCCGTTTCAGCTTCCAGCCGGAGAGGTCCTTGCCGTTGAACAGCGGGATCCACCCATCTTCCTCGGCGGCGCCGGCCGATGTGGCCAGGGCAAACAAGGTCGCCACCAACAGAATCACCGTAGACAAGATCGCCGTAGGCCATGACACACGTTTGGCTTTCATCATCACTACTTCCCTTTCATCTTAGGTTCGAATTTCCCCAGGAACGCACGCCGGGCCACGCGCCGGCTCCCAATCATACACCGTTATAGATACAAGCGTCCGAGGTTGCAATAAGCCGGACATTTCCGAGGCGTCGACGCGGCTGCGCGAACCTCCACTTCGCAGATCGTGTGATCCAAGGCAGATCACCCGCCGTAGGAGCGGAGAGCTCGCCAAACCAAGGAAAATACCCTCCTGCTCCCCTCTGTAGAGTGGATTTTTCAGTTTTCGCATGTTTCTTGGGGGGTAGGTACTTGCCAGCCGGTATGAGTTGCCTATGTTCAGCCTTGCGCCAATTGGAGGAGGATTCTCAGAATGTCTTTCGGACGGCAAAATCGTCAGAGGAACGCTCGTAAGCGGAAAAACGAATGAGCCCAAGTTAGACGGTGGTCAGACTTACTCAAAAAGGGAGGTACACAATGGCTTGGAAGAAGGCGACGTACTCTCAAGAGCGGTCAAAGATGAAACCAGGAGACGTGATCGCGTTCGGTGGTAAGGGGAACTTCTCGGAGATCATCAAGTGGGCTACTCGCTCCAGCGTGTCCCATGTAGGCGTGATCATCCAGTCAAAGATGATTCTCGACGGCGCCGCGCAGCCGGGGTTCTTCAATCAGATTATCGAATCGACCTCGCTTAACGGTTTTTCTGGAGTGATCATCAGTCGGCTCAGTGACCGTATCAATCGCTACGATGGCGAGATGTGGTGGTTACCACTGAGTCAGGCGGCGCGAAAAAAGCTCAAGCTCAAGCAGTTCTTCGATTGGTGTCTGCACCAAGAAGGCAAGCCATACGATGCGTCCGGGGCGGTAAAGTCTGCGCTAGACGCGCTCGACAACGTGCCCATTGTCGGAGGAGCAACTCGCAACGTCGAAGACTTCAGCAGGTTTTTCTGCTCCGAACTTGTCGCCGGGGCTCTGGAGAAGGGGCGGGTCATCAAGAAGATCAACGCCTCGGAGGTGACTCCGATCGACCTGTGCAAGTTCAAGCTATACGGCGACGATTATTTCCAGTTCAAGGGACGCAAGAAGAAAATCAGCGGGTACAGCACGCTGGATCCGGAGGGTTTTGGAATCTAGGTTCTGGGGACGAGCCGCCGACCGGTCACTAGCAAACAGTGCGAGGTGGACGGATATGGTCCAGTTCTCCACGAAATCGCAGAGACGAAAAGCTTGGATACCCAAGACTTCACTCACCATACGGGCGTCTAATGTACCGGGTGGATGCCGTGGGGCAGACTGCCCATTAACCAGAGGAACGGTCCTATCACGATTTGGAGGAACTCGGTCATGGCGAAGAAAGTCGACAAACTACGAAAACTTCGTTTCGCGTTCAGCACTCTCCAGGGGAAAGCGAAAATCGTCAATGCCGGGGATGAAAGCGACGACGTGCATGCCCTCCAGGCATTCCTCAGCGGCAACGGTTACTTGGCCCGCAGTCGCCAGCCGGGGTGCATGTGCCGCTGCACTTGCGATGCCCTGCGGCATTTCCAGAAATGCTACGGTCTTGCGGACACGGGAAAAGCCGACGAAGAGACACTTCGTCTGATTCAAACCCCTCGATGTGGTGTTCCGGATATTGGGCCGGATCGCACGCGCGATTCGGGGCCCGCGCCGTTTGTGCTGCGAGGCTGCAAATACTCCCAGACAAATCTAACCTATGCCTTCATCAACGGAACACCTGATTTGCCGGCCCAGCGTGAGCGCGAGATTGTCCGGGAAGCGTTTGAGGCTTGGGCGGCAGTTACGCCGTTGCGTTTTTCAGAGGTAGAGCCAAACGGCTCACCGGACTTCCCAGTCTCCTGGGAACGCAGGAACCACGGAGACGCTTCGCCGTTCGATGACGGCGGGACAATTCAAGGGAATACCTTGGCACATGCGTTTTATCCGCCTCCGTGTGGAGGTCGTTTTTCAGGCGCCATGCACTTCGACGAATTCGAAAACTGGACAGACCAGGCGCAACCTAACTCCATCCGCCTGCTCAACGTGGCCATCCACGAAATTGGTCACCTGTTGGGGCTCTCCCATTCAAACAATCGTCAAGCGATCATGTTCGCCTTCTACGACGACGACATGGATAGTCTTCGCCAGGACGACATTGACGGCATTCAGGAGTTGTATGGCAGCCCGCCGCCCGGGATGATTCCGATTCGCGGTGAGCTGTCGCGTGCCGGAGAAAGCCAAACGCACCGCATTCAAGCCCGCCCGGGGCGCCTAACGATTACCTTAACCGGGCCTCACGGGAAAGACTTTGATCTATATGTTCGTGGGGGATTGCAACCGTCAAGGCGGGAATATGACGCCCGGGGATTCTCCGCCACACCGAACGAGAAGGTATCGTTGGACGTTGCTGGTGGAGACGTGTTCATCATGGTTGATTCGTGGCGGGGCTCAGGAGCGTATGAGGTCGAGGTTGAGATGGCGTAGTACACCAGTCCCCGGTGGCCGCAGGGCGGGCATCTGCAAGTCCGTTAGACAAGCCAACGATTGATCCGGGCGGAGGCGCCTAATACCGGAGGATACTCTTCGTCTGACGGCCCATCACTTGCCCGGGTCGCCTGATCACCGTTATCTCCCGGCGTGCTTCGGCAGCAGGGCACTGGGCGTGGCGTCGGCGGGCAGGTCGCCTAGGGCGAACTGGATGCCGTCGAGATAGTGCCGCAGCACGGCCTTGTTCCAGAAAATCGGATGATCGTGTCCCAGCGAGCAGTAGAAGACGCGACCTTGGCCGAAACGCTGGATCCAACTGACGGCGAAGTCGTCGTCGGGGCGATCCATTTTGTTGCTCTTGTTCATGTTGGTCTTGGTCTCGTCGACCCGCAACAGGATGCGGAGCTTCCGGCGCGAGTGCGGGCCGCTGAACTGGTAGACTTCGTCGGTGATCTCGAAGCCCTTTCCCCCGAATGCCGCGTTGAGCGGATGGTCGGGTTCTTCCAGTTTGACGGTCACCTTTTCGTGCCAGGGATGCCCGTTGAAAATGCCGCCGAGCATCTGGGCCCCTTCCGGCCACTCGCTTCCCCAGCGGGTGGAAAAATTGGTCGCCGCGGCGTGAACGCCCACGAATCCCTTGCCGCTTTTGACGAAATCGAGCAGGCCGCGGCATAGCTGCTTATCGTCGAACCAGCGAAGCCGATTGCAGTTGTTGAAGCAGACGGCGTCGAACGGCACGAGGTTCTCGGCCTTGAAGATCGAGGGATCCGTGCTGTGGACGACCTCGAACGCCCCGGTTTTCTTGCCCATCAATTCGATCGCCTTGGCGCCGTAAGGAGTCGCCGTGTGGTTTCCCCCGACGAGGCTGAAGACCAGCAGTTTTCGCGGCTGCCGGGGTTTTACGGTGGCTCGAGACGGAACGGCGGCTTCGATCTTCTCGAGTTCTTCCGGCGAGATCGCCAGCGCCGCCCGCGCCGGCCACAGCAGACCGCCAATCACCAGGATCGCTGCGGAGATGGTTATTGCCGCTGGCTTGTCGGGGATCATCGTGATGGCTCCTTTTCGTGTCTTGCTTTCAGGGGTTCACGGGCGACGCCGCCATTGTACCTCGCGCCGGCCGCCCCGGCAAGCGAGTGGCCCATCGGGGGAGGGGGCTGGCCGCGAAAGGATGTGCAAAGGGACTGGCGGGCTGCTATACTGGCGGCGTGGCTTTGTGGCGTGTAGTCGTCATTGTGGTCATCTCGCTAGGGCGAGATGAGCTTCGTCTCGCGGAGCGAGACGGCTACTATACACTCCCTCTTTCCAAGGAGAAATCATCATGCAGCCGTCGAAATCGGACGCCGGAAACCGGCGTGACTTTTTGCGCTACGGGGCGCTGGGTCTGTCGGCCGCCGCGGTGGGCGCCGCCGGACGGGCGGGCCGGGCCGCCGAGAGGGAGGACGACGCCGGCGGCCGGACCGTAACCGAGCCGGCAAGAAAGATTCCCGTGGTGGCCGACGTGGACGTGCTGGTCGTCGGCGGCGGGCCGGGCGGAGTTCCCGCCGCGCTGGCGGCGGCCCGGACCGGGGCCAAGGTGATGCTGGTCGAGCGACACGCCTTTCTCGGCGGCAACGCCACCGCCGGATTGATGACCTGCTACAACGGATTCCGCAACCAGCGGCCGCCCAACGAGACCCAAACCGTCAAGGGGATCCCCGCCGAAATCATCGCCGAAGTCCACCAGGCCGGCGGCACCTCCGGCGAGGTTTCCTACGGTCAAGAGGACCAGGATCTCGACCAGGGTAAACTCACCTACTGCGTGGGCGTGGACCCCGAGACCGTCAAGTACGCGATGTTGAAGATGCTCGTCGACGCCGGCGTGGAGTTGTTGCTGCACTCCTGGGGAGCCGATGCCCTGACCGAAGGCAATCGCGTGACCGGCGCGATCGTGCAGAACAAATCGGGCCGCCAGGCGATCCGGGCCAAGACGACCGTCGACGCCACCGGGGACGGCGACATTGCGGCGGCGGCCGGCGCCGACTTCTTCCAGGCCGAGAAATCCAAGCTGCTGAGTTGGTCGTTGATGGTCCGCTTCGGCAACGTCGACCCCGAGAAGATCGGCGGCATGCCGGGGATCCTTGTCAACGACAGCCTGGTGGTCTGGGGGCCGGGAATCGGCGGCGTCGACGGGACCGACGTGGGCGACCTGACCCGCGCCGAGATCGCCACCCGGCTGAAGCTGCCCGCCTACGTCGCCGAGCGAAAGAAGAGGCCCGGCTTCGAAAACGCCCACCTGATCGACAGCGCCACGGGCGTGGGCGTGCGGGAAACCCGCCATATCCTGGGCGAATACTTCCTCACCGGCAAGGAGATCATCGAAGGCAAGCGTT
>SDBV01005093.1_pt1 | contig 18660 bp, 21 predicted proteins | sample 2277081 | NCBI WGS metagenome assembly SDBV01 (sample SAMN10402039, study PRJNA504765) | marine sediment metagenome | isolation source: marine sediment core GS10_PC15, 223 cmbsf | place: Arctic Ocean: Southern Knipovich Ridge | collected 2010 | reverse complement strand
ATAGCCGGTGGACGGTTCCACGAGATTTGAGCTTGCGTCCACCGCAAATGTTCCTGCCCGCGTAAAATATTCCTGCGAACCGTCACTGAGTACAAAATAACCTTCTCCTTCTATGGCCATATCCAGGGGATTACCGGTACTTACGATATTGCCCTGTGTCATAAGCGGAGATATGCCGGATACTCCGACGCCGCTGCCCATCTGCTGAGGGTTGGTACCACCTACGCCGCCGACGGTCGGCTGAGATGCCTTCTTTATTGTCTCACTGAGCAACTCTGAAAACGTTATCCTGCTGGACTTGAAAGCGGTGGTGTTGATATTGGCAAGGTTGTTGCCCGCTACATCGAGCATTTTTTGGTGGGTCTGCAGTCCCGAAACTCCTGTTGCTAATGCAAAACTCATTTCTATTTCTCCTTAGGTATTTTTGATTTTATTGCTTAACGGATATGACATCTTGCAAGGCAATTGTATGCTCCCCTGCCAACAGGATGATTTGGCCGTCAACGTCATTATAAACCTGCTCGACCACACCGCTTATTATATCAGTATCTCCCAAGGCTGTTTCTCCAACGAATGAGACCTCTTTGCCTATCAATGAAGTGGCGTAGTTACGCTGTGTTGTCTCAAGGACTTCTTCAAAACTGGAACTCATCGATTCCAATCGCTCTAACTGTGAGAACTGTGTCAGTTGAGAAGCCATCTCTGTATTATCCATCGGTTCCAATGGATTCTGGTTCTGCAACTGCGTAACAAGAAGTTTCATGTAATCCAACTGGATCTTGCTTGCCGATGCTACTGCCGATACACTCATAACTTACCCATCTTTCCAAAAAGTCTTACAATCAAGCCCTAATGCTTACAATGCCGCCCAAACGGGGCAACGGGGACAAAGTGAGCAACCACTGTGCCATGTTGGGATAGTTTTTGCCTTTGGAGAGTGTAAGTGCTTGTTACAGCAGAGGTTAAAAAAACTCAGGATTTTGGGGGGCGTTGAATTTTGCTTCAGGCAAGGGCGTGCGGGGGAAGAACCTTCCTGAGTTCCGGAAAATCCTTCCGAGGCGGATTTGACGATACTAATCCGGCGTCAAGTGTGAACCGGTTGGTGTCGGGGAAGGTGCCGGGTCGTATAAAATCGCAACACTTCGTCAAAAGCCATGTGCCATCTTGAGGGCTAAAAGGCCGATTTGGCGGCTAAAAAGCCGTAAATGCTTGTGACACAGGCCGTTTAGGGGAGACTGGCACAATTATTGCTCATTATTAGAGCTATATTCGAAAATGCGCTCTGCATTGGAATGGCAAGATGTCGCATTTAGGGTAAAAGTCGGATGATATGACATATGACAGAAGAGAATGAGAAAACGCATGAGGGGTCGTTGAGCCGTGCGTGGCAGGAAAGGGTCAAGGAGATTCGTGCCGCGGTCGCGAGATGTCAAAAAGGCGATGTCGAGCCTTCTCGTGGATCGCCGGCACCGGGGGATGCCGCCGAGACGCCTGTTGACGACGAATTATTCGCGGGCCCGGTGTACGAGGAACTTGCCACAGACCAGGTTTTTGCCGGAGAGGAGGATTTTTACAGGACTTTGGAAGATGCCCAAACCGGCAAGCGGCAATCCTTTGGTGGAGGACGAATGCGGCGGGGTGCGAGCGGACGGAAGCGATTCTCGTTCGTCCAGAAAGCCCTTGCCGCTGCAATTATTATGATTGTGGCAATGCTGGTGTACGTTGTTTTACGGCCGCCATCACGAGTTGTTGTCCGCTTGCCGCTGGAATCCGCCGACCAGATGGCCCCTGCCGGCAGCGACACAGGGGCTCGTGAACGACTCCCGGAGTCGATCGTTGAGCCGCCGGCGGCTGCGTCTTTGAAGGTTGCTGAGACTCTCTACCTCAGCGAAGATTATGACCAGGCTGCGCTTGCTTACGAGAAACTGCAGAACAGCCTTGCGGCAAATCCCAAAGAGGACTTAATGAGGGATTTTCTTCAACTGCAGATAGCCTTATGTAAGGTAAGAAGCGCCGATTACGCCGAGGCCGCTCGTCTGCTCAGGAGAGTTGTGAAGAGTAACTCTCCTGCCGTAAGAGTACTTGCCGACTACCATCTCAGTTTGCTGGAAATGCGGAACAAGGAATACCTCGATGCGCGAACGGAAGTTTACCAGGCTATTGCCCTGATTGACGCGATAGACTTCGACAGAGACCGGGCTATGGCTCTGAAGCGGGATTGTTATTTTCTGGTCGCCGAGGCGGTGACAAGAAAAGTTCTCTCTCTTTGTGATGCCGATAAGGACCTGCCGGAGGATCTGTGGGGCAGCGTTCACTCAGCGCACGAACCTTTCATTGGGGTTGATGAGAGGCAACTGCGGAGCCTTCTGAAATCGGGTGCAGAGCGATTGAGTCTGAGGGTCCTTGGCCCTGAGATTCAGCGATTCAAGCAGGCCGACGGGCCGGCTCGTTATGATGTGACCTGCAGCGGCGCACCCGTTAAGGAACTTCTGACCAGATTTGCTGCGAATGCGGACGTCAACCTGCACTGGGATTTAGCCGCCGACGAAATCGGGCTTTGCCGGCGACCGGTCTATTTATATCTGCCGTCGGTAACAACACAGCAATTTGCTACAGTGGCCGCCGGTTGCGCCGGTTTGCTGGCGCGAATTAAGGAAGAAGATGTGTTGAATACTTTCAACCCTGCCAGGTACTCCGACGCGTCTGAACAAATATCCTTTCTTGGCGAGGAGGCTGTTTCTCTGTGGCGGAGTTTCCTGCTGAGGTTTCCGGCGGATGAGCGTCTTGGAAATGCTCACTTTGCCCTTGGGCTTTTGCACAGCGAAAAGGGCCGACATACTGAAGCCATAGCGGAATACAAACTCGTGGTTAATCGGTTTGCACGGTCAGCCTTGGCGCCATATGCTTTATTACAGTCGGCCAGGTTGAAAACAGGCGTTCGCAATTACGCCGGCGGGCGGCTTGATTTGAAGCAACTCGTTGAGCAGTATCCCGATTCTGAGATCGCCGCAAATGCCTACACTGAACTTGCCGCTGCAAGCGCCATGGTTGGGCTTGAAGATGAAGCTGCGCGACTGTACCGCAAGGTTTACAATCTCAGCTCGTCCGTGGAATCGCAAGGCGCCGGTGCTCTTGGGGCGGGCAAATGTTCATATCGCGCAGGAGACTTTGAGTCTGCGGCAAAATGGTTGACCCGGTACATTACTCTTGCCGGGGGTCGTGAGAGCAAGGACTTGTATTCGGCCTGGTTTATTTTGGGAAAAACATATACAGCTTTGGAACAGTTCAGCGCCGCCTGCGCCGCCCTGGAGGGTGCGATGGAAGGGGGGCAGGCGTGGTTGCCGAAGGAGGAATACGGCGAGGTCGTCTCGGCGCTTGTTGAAGCGTACATGCACGAGGGGCAATTCGTCCGGGCTCTTGATATGCTGGAGGGCATTAATTTGGGGGGGTTGTCACGGAAGGAGACGGTGGAGATATTGCTGCTCAAGAGCAAGGTATTTCGGTCAATTGGCCTGGTTGATAAAGCCATTACGCTGCTTGGCAAGAGGGCTGAGTATGTGCACGATCCGCAGTTGGGAGCTGAAATAAACTTCGAACTGAGTGAGTGCTACATTGAAAAGGGGAATCTGAGTCTTGCCCGAAGGAAACTGGCTGAAATTCTCGCACTGGCAAAACCCGGACCTTTGGCGCACCAAATCGCCCTTAAGCTGGGTGATGTTTGCTTGAAACTGGGAGATGATTCGCAGGCTATATCTGTTTGCTCTCAGCTTCTGGACCTGGAGCCGCCAGAGCAGATAAAACAAGAAGCGCTCCAACTCATGGCAACGGCCTACAATCAACGGAAGAACTACGACAGTGCGGCATTGGCCCTGTTAGGACAATGGAAATGAGTTTAAAAAGCAGAATCATGGCCCAATGGGATTGCAGGGGACCGATGAGTCGTTCGGTCTGGAGTCATAAGCTTTGCTTTTTGGTATTAATCGTGTGCATAGTGACTGCTCCTGTGCGTGCGGAAGGCTTGTGGGAGGACATATACCTGTTTAATTCCGGCGGATTCGGCTTTGCGCCAGGCTCACAAAGTGCAAGCACGTCAGATATGCCGGAGGAGACAGATGCTCCTTTCGACATTGGGCAAGCGCTTGAGCAAGTTGCCGAATCGGCGTTGGAGGAGGGACAATCGCAGACGGGGAGCAGGGACGCAGATGTCGCCGCGGAGGTTGGCAAAACACCATCCCATCCGCTCATCGCAAAGAGCCCGAAAACCGACGTCAGTCGCCAACTGTGGCAAGCCAGAATCAATATCTCCGGGGATACAAAGCACGACGAAAGCAAGAATGAGCTTCGACGGATAATCAGAGAAGTCAGCTCGATCGAATTTGAGCCCCGGCAACAAGCCCCTGAGCCTCTTATTGTGGTCGAGCCGATCGGGAAAGCCGACCCTAATGAGACTGCGTCTGATAAAGGAATGTTACGAGTAGACGAATCCGGCAAAATCGAAGACAAGCTGCCGTACAGGCGTGTGTCGGATGAGACTTTGCAGGTGCTCAAGAGTCTGTCGCAGCACCCTGAACAACTGCATAATCCTCTTGAGCTGGGTGAGATTCTTTTTAGCAGTAATTGTTTGAAAGAAGCTGCAAAGTGCTACCAGGAAGCTCTTGATCGTATGACCGCCGGCGAGACGGGGCAGGCTCGAGATGGGGCATGGCTCTTGTTTCAAACAGGCAACTGCCTGTGGGAAGACGATCCGGCAACAGCAATGCAGATGTACGGACAACTGATCGCCCAATATCCCGCTTCGCCGTGGGCGGCTTTAGGCCAAGCCAAGAGTGAATTAGTTGACTGGTATCTGAAAGATGCGCCTGAGACGCTGATAGACGAGTGCAAATTACCGGCCTTGCAACAATGAAAGGGAGTGCCCAGCGAGTGAATAAAAGCGAGACAGAGAGCACAAAGGCAAGCTGCGAAAAGGATCGAATGACAGAGGCTTCCTGCAACGGACCGCAAAACACAAGCCCGACGGCGAACGTGTTGATTGTTGACGACAACCAGGAATCGACTCGATTTTTGCTGGAGATTCTGGCTCGCAAAGGCATTCGCGGAACTGTTGGCGGCAGCAAAAGAACGGTCGCTGATTCTCTCGAGAAGAACAATTATGATCTTGTATTCAGCGCCGTTGGGGTAAATCAGCCCGAAGATGGCTTCAAACTGGTTGGCCAAATCAAGGCAAATTCGCCGGAGATGCCGGTGATTATGATTGGCGATGCTGATAATACAGAAGCTCAAGACCGGCAGCAAATACTTGATATGGCCGTCAAAGCCATCCATGCAGGCTGCTGTGACTTCCTGATCAAGCCGCTTGACTGCCGAAGAATAGAAGATCTCCTGGATACCTTCCTGCCGAATCACCGCATCTCAGCAACCGACTGTGCGCACGAAGGCGATCAGCCTCTCTTTACAATAGTCGGGAAAAGCGCAAAACTGGCTCAGGCTATCAGTCTGGCGAGAAAAATAGCTCCTACTTCGGCGGCGGTTTTGGTGGGCGGCGAAAGTGGAACAGGCAAAGAGTTGATTTCCTTTGTCATTCATCACCACAGCAAAAGATCACAAGGTCCATACGTGAGAGTGAACTGTGCGGCATTAAGTGAGTCACTGCTTGAAAGCGAACTCTTTGGTCACGAGAAGGGGGCCTTCACCGGCGCATATACGCGGCGCAAAGGGAGGTTCGAAATGGCGCACGGCGGGACTCTGCTCCTTGACGAGATTACGGAGACCCCTATAAGATTCCAGGCGAAGCTGTTGCGGGTGCTTGAGCAGCAGGATTTCGAGCGTGTCGGAGGAAGCGACAGCATTCGAGTCGACGTGCGAATAATAAGTACTACCAACAAAGACTTATTGCAGGAGGTCGCCGAGGGCCGGTTTCGCCAGGACCTTTATTATCGTCTGAGCGTCGTGAGACTGATTATGCCGTCTCTGAGAGAGCGTCCGGAGGATTTACCCGACCTCGTGTGGCATTTCGTAAACATCTATGCACGACAAGCACAACGCCGCATCACGGAACTTGATCCGGCGATGATGGATATTTTTGCAGAATACCATTGGCCTGGAAATGTTCGGCAGTTGCGAAATGTCGTGCTGACATCATTGATTCTGGGGACCGGGCCGAGACTGTCCCTGGCTGATGTCTCGTGGCTTTTCGATGAACTCCAGCCGCTGACACAGGAAAACAGCTTGTCAATCAGCAACTGCCGGACACCACTTGCAGGCCTGGCCGGTCTTCCCCTTGACCAGGTGGAGAGACAGGCAATTCTTGATACATTAGGCCATACCGGGGGCAACAAAACCAAGGCCGCGAAGATTTTAGGCATCAGCGATCGAACCCTGCGGGGTAAAATCCGCCGCTATCGTGAGGAGGATGCCTTGCAGTTGGCTTGATAACCGCCGTCGGAACCAGTTGAGGTAAAAGAAAAAATGGCAGACAAAGAGGAAAACAAGGACAAAGACGCAAAAGACGAGCCAAAGGAACAGACCGGGCAATCCGGGGCCAAAATCAGTATTCTGACATGGATAATAATGGCAGTTGTCATAGCTGTCATGGCAGGTTCCGGTTTTGTTCTTGGTCGGCTGTTTGCCGGATCTTCGTCGCCGAATACAACCGATCCTTCTCAAGAAAACCCGCAAACAGAAGCAATCGTGCCGGGCGACTCGAAAGATACATGGTATTACAACGAACTGGAATCTGTTATCGTAAACCCCGACGTACCGGGCGCAACACGATTTGTACGGGTAGGGTTGATATTGGAGATGAGTTCGGCATTGAGTGAAGATGAAGCCAAAGAGCTTATTGAGGCCAAGAAGCCTCCCTTGTTGAATTGGCTTAATCTCTACTTCAAGAGCCTGAGCCTTGAAGAAATGGGAAATGACAGCGATCTAAGACGTATTCTGTTGCATATATGTGATGCTTTTAATGAAATGCTCTTTCCCGATGTTAAACCCAAAATCAAGAGAATCCTTATCAGGGAATTCAATATACAATGAGCAACTCCGTTACGAAAAAACCGAGCAGGCAGAAGGTACAACAGCTTCTTGCCGCCGTTGGCATCGAGTCGGAAGAAGACACGAGGTCCAACATAGACGCTTATGACTACAATTGGAACCGGCCACACTATTTCAGCAGCGGCGAACTCAAAGAGCTTGAGAGTTTCACAGCAAAACTGGCACAGGGCTGCGCCCGGAAATTCACGCAGATTTACCATGGTGAGTTCAACGTGACAGTTAGTTCGACCACACAGTACTTTGCAGATGAATTTGCAGATTCGGCCAAGGCTCTGAGCGACCACTACCTTTCCTTCGGCACGGGGGGGGACGAACCGTCAGGCTTTGTCGGCGTATCCTGTCAGACCGCAATCGTTTGGGCTACTCAACTGCTCGGGGACAGCGGGTCTCCGGAAGATACGGAGAGAGAGTTGTCGCAATTGGAGATATCCCTCCTGTGCGATACCGCTTCCAGTATTGTCGAGGCCTTTTCAGATTCGTCGGATTCGTGTGATTTTCAGCCGACCGCTGAACTGGTCAGTGGCCGGCTGCCCATTGAATTCCAGGGTACTGAAGAGCTCTGTAAGATTGTTCTCAGCGTCAAGAAAGCTAATTCGAATGACTCCACTGAAGCGTACTTCCTGATGCTTTGCGATAAACTGCGGCCGGTTGTGGGGAACAGAATACAGGCTCAGGTTCTCGCTGAGGAAGATGTCGCCGACGCGATGCTCAAGCACGTATATGAAATGCCGGTCGCCGTCAAAGCTCAATTGGATTCGGCGGTAATTACCATTGAAGAAGCGATGAGCCTTGGCGTCGACGACATCCTGTTGCTTGACAAGAAAGTGACTGACCCGATCGAACTTATTGTGGAAGACATGATTCTATTTCGTGGTCGGCCCGTAAAATGCGCCGGCAAATACGCAGTCGTAATTACAGAGACAACTTACGACACAAAGTAAAAGCGGTTGATAATAAAGAGGAATCAAAATGCCAGACGAAGGTACAGCCGAGGCTGTGGAAGAAAAAACAGATCAAAACCAGGCTGAGGAAGACTCCACGACGCAGGCGCAATCCGTGGAGTTTTCGGAGGCCTCGGAAACTGAAAATGCAGGCGCAGGCGCCAGCATCGACATCCTTTTGGACTTAAATGTCCCTGTGACTGTTGCTATTGGTCGCAAAGAGGTGCCCGTCCAGCGACTGCTGCAGCTTAGCCCCGGTTCAGTATTGAAACTGGACAAACCCATTACTGCGCCGGCGGATTTGTATCTCAAAGACACCAGGTTTGCTACGGGGAGTATCGTTGTGGTGGAAGACAGATTTGCTATCAGAATAAAGGAGATTCTCCGCCCCGGGGCGGATGCCGTCCCAGACAAGGCATAATCAGAGTGGGCTTAGCCCTGGAGAATGAATCGTAATGGCAATTTCGGAGAAATCAAATTCATCGAAACCCGGTCTGCTTAATACGGCGACGGGTTCTCGCAGCAATATTGTTCTGGCGGTAGGGCTGGTGACAATTCTTGCCACATTGTTGGTCCGCATGCCGACACCGTTACTGGATATGCTCCTTGCCTGCAGCATATCTCTCTCCGTGGCTGTCCTGATAGTTACCCTGTGTTCAAAAGAAGCCCTCGAATTATCCACGTTTCCCTCGCTGCTTCTGTTTATAACGCTGTTTCGGCTTTCTCTAAACGTGGCTTCCACGAGATTGATATTACTGCAGGGCGACGCCGGAAGAATTATCCATACCTTTGGCGACTTCGTCGCCGGCGGCAGTTTTGTCGTCGGGCTGGTAATCTTTCTAATCCTTTTTGTCATTCAGTTCATAGTGGTCACCAAAGGCGCCGAGCGAATAAGTGAAGTTGCCGCCCGTTTCACACTGGACGCCATGCCCGGCAAGCAAATGGCGATTGATGCGGACCTGAATGCAGGAACCATTACCGAAGCCCAGGCAAATGAGCGAAGAGGGAAAATTGTCAAGGAAAGTGAATTCTATGGTGCAATGGACGGTGCCAGTAAATTCATTCGAGGCGACGCCAAGGCTGGAATCATAATCACCATTGTCAATATCATCGGCGGCATAACCATGGGGTATACACGCGGCATGAGTGTGTCCGATGCCATGAAAACGTATTCGATTCTTTCCATCGGGGATGGGCTTGTCAGCCAGATACCGTCAATGATAATATCCATAAGTTCCGGTTTCCTGGTAACCAAGACCTCCTCGCGGTACAGTGTGGGCCAGGATTTGTCAATGCAATTCCTGAAAAGCGCCGAACCGCTGACGATAGCATCTTTCATCATTGCTGCGATGGCGCTGGTGCCGGGGCTGCCTCCGATACCGTTTCTATTGTTGGCTGCAGGCACTGCGTTCATGGGGCGAAGGGTGGCAAAATCCGAAAAAGGCCGCCAGGGAAAAGCCGAAACGCCATCAGAAAAAGCGAAAACCGAGAAGCAGCCCGTTGAAGATCTGCTGGACGTAGACAGAATTTCCGTGCAGGTCGGCGTCAGACTGATCGGCATGGTCGACCCTCGTAAGGACAGTACCATTTTCGATCGTATTGGCGCATTGCGAAGACGATTTGCCGGGCAACTCGGCATTATCATGCCGCTTGTTCGCCTCAAGGACAACATCAACCTCGAGTCAAACGTTTACGAAATCAGGCTCTTCGACCATGTCGTAGCCCAGGGACAATTGGAACCGAATATGTTTCTTGCCATGGATTCCGGGACTGTCCAGACCAAAGTAGCGGGCATGGAAACCAGCGAACCTGTTTACGGCCTGCCTGCTCTCTGGATCGCAGAAGCCGATAAAGAAAATGCCGAATTGAGCGGATATACGGTGATTGACCCGGAGTCGGTTTTTATTACGCATCTGTCCGAAACGCTCAAGAAACATGCCGACGAATTATTGACACGGCAGGACGTGCAGATTCTTGTTGACCGACTTCGCAAGACGCAGCCTGCACTGGTCGGGGAAGTCATTGGCGAACTCGTGCCTATTGGAATACTGCAGCGGGTGCTCAAAAACCTTCTGGCAAATGAAATACCGATCCGTGAATTGACAAACATAATCGAAGCGTTGGGAGAATACGCCGCCAAGACGAAAAACACGGACATTCTGACCGAGATGGTTCGAAAACACCTCAACCGGACTATTACCGAACAGTATAAGGACAAGAACGGTAATATTGCGGCGATAACGCTCGAACCTGCGCTGGAACATCAGATGACCTCAAACCTGCGTCAGGAAGGGGAAGCACTCAATCTCGTTTTGCCGAGCGAAATGACTATGGCTATAAGTGCCGCAGTGGCACAGGTCTGGAAGACAGCAACGGACAATGGTACCGAAAAAGTGGTTTTGTTATGCGATTCGAGGTTGCGGCCGTCGCTGGCGGCAATGTTATCCCGAACAGTGCCGCCGTTGCATGTTATTGCTTACGATGAAATCGTGCTCGGCACACAAATTGAACCTACAGAAACCATCTCCCTCCAGCAGACGGGTGAAATTGCCGCCCGGGAACAAGAGGTTGTGGGAGTTTCAACGTGATATGAAAGATATATCCGGTAGAGCAAAAAGGATCAACTGATTATGCCGTTACATGTCAGGTCGATTTCAGTAAACGTTGCGGTCATATGCTTCTTCGGCATAGCCGTGGTTGGGTGGGCCGGTAACCTTTCGCCGTTTACCTGTTGCAAGAGGGCGCTGATAGCGGCAATAGTCGCATACGCAGCGGCCGTCCTGGCGGTAAAAGCAATTAACGCCATTTTAATAAGTGCGATGACAAAGAGTCAGATGGATCGACATGAGGGAAAAAGCAGTGTCAGCGGAGACTAAAAAAAATGCCGTGGCGCAACCCGGCGCCGACAGCCGCCGGCGCCTCAAAGCCGCTGCCAGGAACGCCTACAGCGACCAGAAGCAAGAGTTCGTCGACAACGAGCAGATCACCCGCTTTCTTCCCATGGTGCATAAAATAATTCAGCGGGTGGTAATATATTTGAAACCGCCGTTGTCATATGACGATCTGGTTTCGGCAGGGACCGTCGGCCTGGTTAAAGCCGCTCGTGATTACGACCCCTCTCGTCAGGCGGAGTTTAAGACTTACGCTTATATCAGAATCAGAGGAGCCATTCTCGATGAGCTGCGAAAATGGTCCTTTGTGCCTGCCAATGTTGATAAGCAGATTCGTGAAGCCATGCAACTCGGCATGCAAATCACACAGGAGAAGGGCTCGCTGCCCACACATGAAGAGTTGGCCCGGAGACTGGGGGTATCTGTTGATAAGCTTTATAAAACGCTGGAAAATGCCCGGGCAAAGCAGTTTCTTTCAATCGACAGCACGCAGGACAACTCGTCTCCGCTGGGCGCTTCTTTGGCGGCCGACAATGTAACCAATCCTCACCAGCAACTCGAACACGACGAGCTTATAGATAAGCTGACCGAAGCCATCCAGCAATTGAACAAGAGACAACGGCAGATCATTTTGCTTCATTATCAGCAGCAACTCACGATGAAACAAATAGGCGAGGTTTTTGGCATAACCGAACCCCGCGTCAGCCAACTGCATGCGGTCGCTATATTCAATTTATCGGTGAAATTGAGGCAATGGAAAGATGGCAGAGATTGATCACAATATAATAAAGCCGGTGGATAGCCTGCACAATATTGGTGGTATAACTCCCGCAAAACGCCGCGAAGAGAGAAAGAAACGACAAAACATAAACAAGCAAAAGCAGGAGCAGCGCCAATTCGATGAAGACCAACTGAACGAATCGGCCGAAGAGAGCACCGACCGCAAAATTGCTGAAAACGACCAGGACGATCATTCTATCGATTATTGTGCATGATGTGAAAACACTTTTGTGCGAGACCGAAGGGACAAAAAAGGAAATGGAAGAAACACCAGGACACGTTCTAAAGAGCAATGATGTTAAGTTGGAAGGGCGTTTTTGTCTCGATGCAGGCGGAGGCGTCCCAAGGCAGGCGAATGCCGGAAACGTAACGTTGGCCGAACCGCAGGTTCTTATTGTGGAAAACCAGCCCGACTTCGCCGTGATGGAAGTAACCTGCCGCTGCGGCGAGAAAACACATATAAGATGTAAGTATTTGCCCGCAAATTCTACCAAACAGAAACCGGACCAGCAAAAATGACGGAGAAAATGACCATGCAAGCTAATATAAAACCCTTTTCTCTTTTGATCGTATCAGCATTGACATTTCTATTGGCAGGCTGCCCCATTGTGCAGGAGCCCGTTGAGGTTGTTTTCAAACCCGACCCTGCCATGCAGTATCAAAGTACGTCGATGCAGAAGAGGTTTCAGAAAGCCGCTCCAGGCGGCAAAACGGCTGTAGACTCGGCCGTCGAACTGTCAAGGAAAAACACAGAACTCTTCGAGCTGATGACCGCGATGCAACAGAAAAGTCAGGGTATGATCGCTGAGAACAGCCGGCTTAAAGACCGAGTCGCTGTTCTTGAGCCTGAATTAGAGCAGGTCAAAAAAGAGTTGGACGAAGCAAATGATCTTCTGATCGATATGACAACCGAACTCAATAACTGGAAAATGCAGATCCTCGGTTTTCAGGAAGAAATGCGGGATGCCGACACCGAGCAATTGCGGGCATTGCTCAAAATACTCAAGGTCCTTGGCGGGGAAATCGATACAGAGGCCTTAGGCAGTCAGGACCAGGACTCTGACGCAGTGCCTCTGAATAAGCAAAGTAAACCTCAGCTAACCGAAACTCCTTCTTAAAGTGAATCAAATGAATAACTTCAAAACAATACTATTGTTCCTGACGGTTCTTTTATCGGGCTGCGGGCTTTACGAATCGCACACGCCCCTTGTGAGTTGTTATTATCTGAATCCCGACAAGGACCTGGATGCTGTCGGCAGAACCGCCCTGGTTGAACTATCGAACGATTCGGCTTTCCCCCGTATCTCTTCCCAGGCAACTGAGGCACTTTTCCAGACGCTGCAAAAAAAGCAGCTTTTCGGGCTGGGCATCGTTCGCCAGTATGACCCTGCCTGGCGGAGCTTTCAGTTGGACCTGAATACGGCATACACTCTCGAGCAACTATCGGCGATGCGCAAGATCTTAAATTGCGATGCTGTATTGGTCGGCGCCGTTACGGAATTCAAGCCTTATCCTCATATGGCCATTGGTCTTCGATTAAAGCTTGTAGACCTTGCCGATGGTGAGTTATTATGGGCCCTTGAACAGGTCTGGGATACTACGGATAAAACAACTGAAGATCGAATAAATGACTATTACAGCGATCACGACCTCATGGGTTTTGCAACCCTTCGGGAGAGATTGGGAACTGTCAGTTCGCTGAAGTTTGTCAAATTCGTGGCCTATGAGACTGCCGAAACGTTGAAGCCCGAAAGAAAGGGCCGCAGGAAATTGTTGCTGCTGTCGCCCAAAAAGGGCGCCAACTTTAGAAAAAAATGAAAAATTTGAAAAAAAACCTAAAGTTTTCACAAAAGTCCACGAAAACAATATGTGGATGAGACAATAAGGTAGTGAGCAATGATAGAAAAGATAAATAATAATCAAGTTCCGGATATACTGAAAGAATCATCTTCCAGGCAGCCTGAGGCGTCCAGGGAACCTGCAGATAACCAGGTGGATGCTTTACTGCAGGTCACCTATGATTCCTTGATCGAAAAGGCAAAGGAAATACCACAGGAAGATGGCAACGCTGTCGAGCGAGCACGCCGGCTTCTGTTGTCCGGCGGGCTTGAAAGTCCTGAAAACATTCGAGCCGCCGCAGAGAATATCGCAGAATTTGGCATTTAGGAGTTAAGAAAGACTATCATATCCAGGGCTGGCCACGGAGGGTCAAATCAAGGATGCCTTTTTGCGGAAAGCCGCAAACGGGGATCTTATCCGACGGAGCGGATTCCATTATCTCGGCGAAGAAATGTGTATGACTTCCCCCCAAGTCATCCACGCTTCGCCGTTTTTTTATTCCTGAAGGCCGGGTATCACTCTGGGTGTTGAGAGACGGGTAACTCAAACGAAGTTTTTGGATTGCTGCTTCAATTCTGCGCCAGATTGATCATAGTCTGGGCAATGTCAGATAGAGGCACGATTTCTTCCACAGCGTTTCGCTCGATAGCTTCTTTGGGCATACCAAAAACAACGGATGACGCCTCGTCCTGTGCAATGGTGTGCGCTCCACTTTGTCGCATGTTCAACAATCCTCCTGCGCCGTCGCTTCCCATGCCGGTAAGGATTGCCCCGACAGCATTTGCGCCTGCGTACTTGGCTACTGAGTTGAACATCAACTCTACGCTTGGTTTCTGCCGACAGACTGGTGGGCCGTCCTTTACAGAAACATAATAGCTTGCACCTGACCGCTGCAGGAGCATATGCAGTCCGCCTGGAGCAATCAGGACGCGGCCTGGAATAACGTGGTCTCCATTGCGAGCTTCTGCGACATTGACCGCACATTCTTTGTTCAGGCGCTCGGCGAATGAGGTTGTAAAGTGAGCGGGCATATGCTGAACTATCAGCGTGCCCGGAGCATTTGCAGGCAGCGCGGAAAGCAGTCTTGTTACTGCCTGGACGCCGCCTGTCGATGCACCTATGGCAAAAATCTTGTTGGTTGTTTCGACCATACTCAATCTTTTGGACGGCACATCGCTTTGGTGCTGGGCAATGGTCTTCTTGTTGATTCGTGCTCTTGAGGCTAACTTTATCGTGCCGACAAGTTCGCTGCAGGCCTCTCCGATGCTGTAAGCAGGGCCTGGTTTGGCTATGACTTCCACCGCCCCGGCCGCGAGTGCCTCCAGGGCCATCTTGCCGCCCTTGGGTGTCAGGGAACTGAGAACAATCACCGGCATCGGGTGATGCTTCATCAGTTTTCGCAGGAAGGTTATGCCGTCCATTCTGGGCATTTCCAGATCGAGCGTAAGCACATCCGGCTTGAGCGCCACAATTTTGTCACGTGCTATAAAGGGGTCGGGTGCGGTTCCGACGACCTCTATGCCATGGTGCTGACTCAACTGCTGGCAGAGTATCTTGCGAACTACGGCGGAATCGTCGACTATCAGGACTTTAACATTTGTGTTAAGAGTGGTTGTCATATCAGTTCTCAAAGTTTTCCAGCTATTATCATGGTAGCGATGTTGGAGTTTTTTTGTTCAAGAGCCTCCTACAGGTATTTCTCAAGGCCATTGGACTTGATCGTTACAGTCCCGTCGGTAACACTCATATACAGAGTTCGTGGCGAGAAGCCGCCGACATCCTCGGCGTCAATGAACATTCCTTGTTTCCACAGGATTTTCCTGGCAGCAAGATAATTACGTTTGCCGATATTAAATCCTTCTGCTTTAACTTTCAGTCTTTGCGCTCCGCCGGCCAGCTTTACACTGAGTTGGTTTTTCTTTATTCCCATCGAAGTCAGTTTTTCAAGCAGCGTTTTCATTCCCGTGTCAGCGTAGACAAACGGGTTTTCTGTTGCCTTCTGCGGGTTTGCTGTTGAATCCGGAAGGAGGTAATGGAGGAGGCCTGCGGTGCGCATCTTCGGGCTATACAAGCAGACGCCGATACATGAGCCCAAGGAATATGTCGCCAGAACATGCTCAGGGTTGTCAGAGACCCTGGCATCGGATATGTTTACTGTTATTGCTTTCTTGAGCATATCTGAATTTCGCAGTTTCATGTAAATCGTCGGCTAAACTTATAACTCAACCGATGGCAACGGTTTTATTCAGACCCGGCCCGCCATGCCAGACATTGCAGTATCAACCCAATCCTTGAATCTGAGCAGCATGTCGGGTTTTGCTTTTTCGTCAAGTTCCTCGAAGGCGTATTCGGCCTGATGACAAAGTTCCGATATTTCGGTAATGCCCATTATTGAGGATTCACCCTTGATTTTATGTAAAATCCGTCGTATAGCGGCAACATTTTCCTCACTATTATTACCCGCCTCATACGCCAGGACCGCCTGTTCAAGCTCCTCCAGCATTGAATTTGCGGACTCTACATAATCATCCAGCAGATCTTCGGTGTCGGCGGGGACATGGACATCCTGTGGATCGGGGAGCGAGCCGTTGTTTCTTATTCCGGAAAAATCCTTAGTTTTCACAGCATATCTCCAGGATGATTTTCCAATCAGGTCGGTGTTGCTTTAATTACTCTGGGCCGTTATTGCCGTATCTTCGATGATCAGTTTGGCGGCTATCGCATGACCTTCAATGTTTAATATATAGGTGTTGTCGTCGTCCACAAATTCATCCCATTGTGACGGATTATCATACTGTTTGACCTCAGGGACAGTAACATCAAAGACATCCGCTGTCGAGGAAACCACCATTGGGAGGAACAATCCACAAGTAACATTAGAGAGTTCCTTCACTGCATCGAGAGCAGTCTGGTTATCGGCCTTGTCGATGCCGGCTATGTTTTCGGCAAGAGTTTTACAGAAGTCCAGACCCGCGAGCATCAGGATTATTCCTTTTTTTGCCCCCGTGAAACGTATTTGGGCCAGTACGGTCTTTTGGGGGACGGCCATATCATCGTCGATCGGCACAGCAGTCACGAGCGCCATTACTTCGAGCGCCTGTGTCACTGCCTGAGTCAAGAGATCACCTGTGTCAATTTCGGGTCTGGACCAAAGTGACTGCATAACTCCTTTGAACTCTTCCGGCGTGAAGGGTTTGTGGAGATAATCCCTTACGCCTTCGGCGAGAAGTGTCTGGATGCGGGTCGTTTTGGATTCGGTGGAGACTACAACGACGGGGATTGACTTTGTTGCCTCGCGGCGTTTCATTTGCTGCACCATTTCGGCACCGCCCATTTCGGGCATATTCAAATCCGAGAGCACCAGGTCGACGTTTGAGTTTTCCAGGATTCCCAAAGCCTCCCGGCCGTTTTCCGCATCCATGAATTCTCCGACGTCCAGATCGGCCATTTCGATGATGCGTCTTATTCTTTTGCGAGTCAAAGACGAATCGTCCACTATCAGTATGTTCCAAGCCATGATACATCTCCTATATAGGCAATTAGTTTCAAGCCGTTCTTCTCATAAACTCTTTTCGATGCCGTCAGACCTGACGGTTACGGAACCGTCGGCAATATTCATATATATATTGCGGGGCGAGAAGCCGCCGATGTCCTCGGCATCGATAAACATTCCATTTTTCCACAGGATTTTTCTTATAGCCAGATAATTGCGTTTGCCGATATTGAATCCTTTCGGCCCTGTATTCATCTCCGCTCCGCCTGCGATCTTTATCTGCATTCGTTTCTTATTTGCCCCCATTGACACTAATTTATCGATCAGAAGTTTCATTCCGGTATCGGCGAACATGAATGGCTTCTCTTGTGCCCGCTCGGGGTCTATCTTCGAGTCCGGAAGCTGGTAATGCAGCAGGCCGCCGGAATGTGTGGCGGAGTCGTACAGGCAGACGCCGATACACGAGCCTAATGAATATGTTGCAAGAAGGTCGGCGGGGTCATTGGAGGCCTTTGCATCCGATACGCTTATTATTGTCTTTGTTTTTAACATATCCAAATCCTAACACTATGGTTTCAGGTAAATTGTTGGCTGGACATATTTGAATTTGTGTTCAATTCCAGTCAATGATTCCGAGTGCCCGGTGAACAGAATTCCTCCTGAATCCAGCAGGTCCCAAAAGCGGTTTACAAGGCACGACTGCGTCGGCTTGTCAAAGTATATCATCACATTTCGGCAGAAGATAAAGTCCAGCGGACCCTTGATCGGCCAATCGTTCATCAGATTCAAATAGCTGAAGATCACGGTATCTCTGAGGCGTTTGCTTACTTCGAACACCTTTTGTCCGTTCCTGCGATGCGGCACCAGATACTTCTGCCTTTGAAGGGATGGGACAGGCTCAATCCTTTCGGTGTCATAGATGCCGATTTTGGCGAGTTCGAGTATGCTCGCAGAGATGTCGGTGGCCAGGACTTTGATGTCCCATCGGCCCTTGCCCTGGGTCGCTTCGAGCAGGGCTATGGCTATCGAGTACGGCTCTTCTCCGGAAGAGCAGCCGGCGCTCCATGCTCGTATCCTGAAGTTGCTTCTTTGCCGCTTTTGGTCCAGCAGGGCCGGCAGGAACCGGCTTTGTAAGAACCCAAAATGCTGTGCTTCACGGAAAAAGCTCGTCAGGTTGGTACTGAGCGAGTCGATGAGTAAGGAAAATTCTTTTCCGGTCTTATCTTTTAGTACGTGGTTCATATATTCGGAAAATGTGCTGAAATTGCCGAGGCGCAGTCTCTTTGCCAGCCTGGCGCGAACCAGTTCCTTCTTGCCCTCATGCAGATTGATTCCGCAGTGGTCGTACACCATGTTGCTGATCTTGCGGAAGTCACTTTCGCTTAATACTATGTTTTGTGCGGTTAATGTTTCCACGCATATAGCTCCGGGAAGAAGTTAACGCTGGGCCAGTTCTATGAGTCCGGGGACATCAAGAATCAAGCTGATTCTTCCGTCGCCCATAATGGCCCCGCCGGAAGCGCCTTTTACTTTGCCTATACCCTCGCCCAGATTCTTTATTACCACCTGCTGCTGGGCCAGCAATTCGTCCACGAGCAAACAACTTCTTTTGCCGTCCTCTTCGACTATGATCAACAGAGAGTCGGCGGGATTTTCTGAAGAT
>SDBV01005092.1_pt1 | contig 18660 bp, 17 predicted proteins | sample 2277081 | NCBI WGS metagenome assembly SDBV01 (sample SAMN10402039, study PRJNA504765) | marine sediment metagenome | isolation source: marine sediment core GS10_PC15, 223 cmbsf | place: Arctic Ocean: Southern Knipovich Ridge | collected 2010 | reverse complement strand
GTCTACTGGTTGGGTCACTGGTAACCGTCTTCCTGATGGCCGTAATGATGGCTAACGCCGGTGGCGCTTGGGATAACGCCAAGAAATATATTGAAGCTGGTAATTTGGGGGGCAAGGGTAGCGATGCTCACAAGGCAGCCGTTATCGGCGATACAGTGGGTGACCCCTTCAAGGATACGGCTGGACCTTCACTAAACATCCTGATTAAGTTAGTTGGTAAAGTGGCCGTAATTTTCGGCCCCATCTTTATAACCCTTATTGTGCTATAAACCGGATAAACAAGCTGGAGATAACCGAGGCGGAGGTGATGCCCCCGCTTCATTCTTCTGACTAGCTGCGCAAGAAGGGATTGCCCCGGCGCTCGGTGCCAATGGTAGTATCAGGACCATGGCCGGGATAAACGACCGTATCATCAGGTAGAACCATAAGCTTGGTATGAATACTTTTCATCAGTTGACCCTCGTTGCCACCGGGCAAATCCGCTCTACCGATGCCATAGTTGAACAGGGTATCCCCAGTAAACACTACGCCATTTCCAAGCAGGCAAATACCACCCGGGGTATGACCGGGGGTATGAAGAACCGAAAATTGCAGGTCGCCAATAGCTAGGCTGTCTCCATCCTTAAGCAACCTATCAGGAGGAAGTAAAGCCGGATAAGAAAGACCAAATATTATATTTGAAGGCTGTCCCTGAAGAGACTTGATATCATTAGAGTGCATAGCTACCTCAGCATTAGTTGCTTGCCTAACCTCACTTAACGCACCGATGTGGTCTATATGCCCGTGGGTTAATACAATTAGCTTTATGTCAAGCCCTAAGTCTTTAACTTTCTTCACAATCTTCCTAGTTTCAGCGCCGGGGTCAATTATCATCCCCTCCTTATTAGCTTCAGAGCCTACAATATAACAATTGGAAGCAAATGATCCCACCACGAGTTTCCTAAGAATCACTATACACCTCTATTCTAGCTATCTAATACACTAAGCAAGATAAGGCTATACACTCTCGCTAACACAAGTTTAAATTTTACCACCAGATTAGCTTGTTTGCAAGTGGAATCCCCTGTAGCAGTGACAAGGGGCAAAGAAAGTGCTGCTAGAGTACTTGTCGAAGACCATATAGCATGTAACGATTAAAAGGGAAAAGCAAACCTGAAGCGTACGAATCCATTTTGGAACTAGGCCCCCGGCGCCCAATAGATGAAGAGGATAGGTCAGGATGGGAAATCAGCATCCTCATTCCCATTACCATTGTTCAAATCGGGCAATTTACCTATCTCAGCCCGGACTTGCTCAAGACTGACCCGCCCTTCCTTAAGCAGCCGTTTGATGTCATGTGCTAGCGTGTACATACCATGAGTAGCACCCATCTCAAGCATACTCTCAATTTGATGGCACTTCCCATCCCTGATCAGACTCCGGATGGCGGGCGTTCCAAGCATCACCTCAAAGGCGGCTACCCTTCCACTACCACTAGACCGAGGCAACAGGACTTGGCTGAGCACTCCCGTAATGGTAAGAGATAGTTGTAAACGTATTTGTTGCTGCTGGCCATTGGGGAAGACATCAATAATACGATCTATAGTCTCTGCAGACCCTTGAGTGTGCAGAGTGCCAAGCACCAAATGGCCTGTTTCAGCGGCAGTCAAAGCAGCCGTTATGGTCTCAAGGTCTCGCATTTCTCCGATGAGGATGACATCGGGATTCTGCCGCGTGGCACGTTTCACTGCCTCGGCAAAAGATCTGGTGTCATTGCCTAAGTTCCGCTGAACAATCATGGACATGCCTGGACTATAGACGTACTCAATGGGGTCTTCAATGGTAATAACCTTTCGATTATCGTTATGATTAATGTAGTTAATCATGGCAGCCATGGTGGTGGTCTTACCAACGCCGGTAGGACCAGTGACCAAAACCAGTCCACGGCGTTCCATAACTAGCCTCTTGCAGACCTTGGGCAAGCCCAACTCGTCAATAGTGGGCACCTGCAAGGGAATGATGCGGAAGGATATGCTTAGACTGCCCTGTTGTTGGCAGGCATTTACTCGCACACGAGCCAATTCAGGCAGGACATAGAAGAAATCAAGCTCAAGCTCTCGCTGGAAAACGGCACGCTGCTCTTTGGTGGTAATAGACTGAAACATCCTCTGGATATTATCAGGGTTGAGGACTGAGGTATCATCAATACTCTTGATATGACCATCAATTCTCAATGCAGGAGGGTAGGATGCCGTCAGGTGAAGGTCTGAAGCGCCCTTCTGGACAGCAAGCTTGAGAAGATACTCAAGGTCAGTGTGGCGAAAATCTCCTTCCCCTTCCGCCAGAGTGATTTCTGAGATAGCAATTTTATCATCCGTGAGGTCATTTGAAGTAAGGGCACCACTGCTCTCTTTCATATCACTATGCAAAACCATAACCTTCTCCTTATACCTTATGGGGCTCTGGAAACTAGTGAATAATCCGATGCCACCCATATTAATTTTTATTTACACTATACTTTGTATACGAGAGTAAATTCACCAAATGGTACATAAGTACTATACTAAGAGTACTATACTTAGCGAGTAGCGTAAATCGCCCATTCGGGTGATGGGGGGTCACCCATTCGGGTGATTTTGTAACCCTTTGACATCTGAAACTAAAACTGGTAATTTTATTTAATAGCTGGCAGGTTAATAAATGATAGTAGCTATTCTCATTTCCGCCCAGGATAAGGAACCGACCAAAGGACCCGTAAAAGCAGGAAGGCTTTCCTTCCGCTGGAGCTATATCATATTGCCGGTAGCCATTCTCCTCCTGTCCATAATTGTTACTATCTTCTTTTACCGCCATCTTCCCGCCGAAGTAGCTTACCGCTTCAAGTTTGATGGCTCACCTGATAAATCGATGAGTCGTAGTGCCATTATTACCTGGATGCTACTGCTACAACTGTTTCTTACCATGCTGGCAGTGGCTATCACCTGGGGAGTAACCAAACTGAGCATCCTGTTCGGGCAAACTGAGAGCACCTGGATAAGGCCAGAAAGAATGCTATTGTTTATGGGCAACATCATTGCCCTACCCCAGCTTATAATCGGCTTTGCAATGCTGGATATTTTCAGCTACAATGCATACCAGACACACATTATGCCGATGTGGATATTTCTACTAATTATTCTTGGGCTGGCTACCATCGGACTAGGGCTATTTCTAAGGTATATTTTCTCCAGAGCAAGCCAGCAATCTATTTCTCAGCCAAAGGACTAAGGAGGCCTGATAGTGATGGAACCGACACCGGGAAAGGTTAATATGGAAAAGATTGTCTCCCTCTGCCGGCGGCGTGGTTTCATTTTCCCCAGTAGCGAAATCTACGGTGGATTGTCCAGTTGCTGGGACTACGGCCCCCTAGGGGTAGAGCTGAAACATAATATTAAACAAGCCTGGTGGCAAGCCGTAGTTCAGGAGCGCGATGATGTGGTCGGTCTGGACGCTAGCATCCTGATGCATCCCCAGACATGGGAAGCCAGCGGACACCTTCAGGGATTCGCTGACTCCTTGGTAGAATGCAAGAGCTGTCACCTAAGATGGCGTGTTGATGACCTAGGGGATAGCAATTGCCCTGCATGTGGGGGTGAATTAACTGAGCCGCGCCTGTTCAATTTAATGTTTAAGACGTTTATGGGTCCGATTGAGGACGCAGCGAGTGTAGTCTACCTGCGCCCGGAGACAGCTCAAGGCATCTTTGTCAACTTCGAAAATGTGCTTAACACTACCCGAAAGAAGCTGCCTTTTGGCATTGCCCAGATAGGTAAGGCTTTTCGCAATGAGATTACTACCGGTAACTTTATCTTCCGCACTCGTGAATTCGAGCAAATGGAAATCGAGTACTTTGTTAAACCAGGAACCGACAAGGAATGGTTTGACTACTGGACTGAGGAGCGTCTCAACTGGTATGTAAAGTTGGGCATCAGGAGAGAAAACCTGCAGCTACGCCAACATGCCAAAGAAGAGCTAGCCCACTATGCCCGGGAATGCTACGACATTGACTACCTATTCCCTATGGGGTGGTCTGAGCTAGAAGGTGTTGCCAATCGCGGTGACTTTGACCTTGTCCAACATGCCAGCTACAGTGGCAAAAACCTGGACTACTTTGATGAGGAGACTAAGGAACGGTTTATCCCTTATATAATTGAGCCGTCAGCCGGGGTTGACCGCTCTGTCTTAGCTTTCCTCTGCGATGCTTATGATGAAGAATCAGCGGAGGGAGAAATAAGGGTGCTACTCCACCTCCACCCCAACCTGGCTCCGATTAAAGTGGCAATATTGCCCTTGAGTAGGCGGGAAAGGCTGGTTGAGGTAGCCAAACAGATATATGCCGACCTGCGTCAATGCTGGATGGCGCAGTACGACGACGCTCAAAGCATCGGGCGTCGTTACCGGCGTCAGGATGAGATTGGCACTCCTTTCTGTGTCACCATTGACTTCCAATCACTTGAAGATGAGCAAATCACCATCCGTGAGCGCGACAGCATGAGACAGATAAGAGTCCCCATTAGTGAGCTAAGAACGACATTAGCCGCTAAGCTCGGGGGAGAGGACTTATTCGTCTTGCCTCCCGGCGGTCAGATATGGAAAGAGTAGAGAGCTTAAGAGGGGCGCAACCCCCTCTTACAAATAACCTTCCCTCTCTATATTAGAGGCTGTTTAGTTGTCATTGCGAGGCGTTGCAAGGTAACGAAGCAAACAGCCGAAGCAATCTTTGAAAGCAATAGTGAGATTGCTTCGCTTCGCTCGCAATGACAGTTTGAGTTGGTAAACGGTCTCTATTTAAGGAAGGGGATAAAGGGGGATAGGGTTAGATAATGAAAATCCTCCATTTTGCCGACCTTCACCTTGGGGTTGAGAGCTACGGGCATATCAATCCGGAAACTGGGTTACCCACACGCCTTGAAGATTTCCTGAAGGCTCTTGACCAGGTTGTAGACTATGCCCTGGAAAACCGGGTTGACCTTGTCCTCTTCTGCGGTGATGCCTATAAGAGTCGTGAGCCCGGTCAGACTCAACAGCGGGAATTTGCCAGGCGCATTAAGCGCTTATCCACCAATGGTATCCCTATCTTCCTCCTCATCGGCAACCACGACCTGCCTAATGCTATAGGTCGAGCTACTACCACGGAAATCTTTGATACCCTGGCGGTCAAAAATGTTTATGTCTCTAACCGTCCTGATATTTACCGCATCCCAACTAGCAACGGCACTATTCAAATAGTCTCCTTGCCCTGGCTCAGACGCAGTGTCCTATTAAGCAAAGAAGACAGTAAAAACCTGGACTTCAACCAGATTAAGCAAAGATTACAGCAAGTGTTAACCAATATTATTGCGGCCAGTGTCGCAAAACTTGACCCCAGTCTACCCGCTATACTAGCAGCTCATGTCTGGGTCTCTGGAGCTCAAATAGGCTCAGAAAAGCTAATGACGCTAGGACAGGAGCATGTATTATTACCAAGTAATGTCGCCCATCCTGCTTTCGATTATATAGCTTTAGGTCACATTCATAAGCACCAGGTTCTATCTAATAATCCGCCGGTAGTCTATCCCGGCAGCCTGGAGCGTCTGGATTTCAGTGAGGAGAATGATGACAAAGGGTTCTATTTGATAGAAATAGAACCCGACCAGGAAACAGGCAAAAGAAAGGTCTCCTTTGACTTTCACCCGGTAAGCGGGCGCCGCTTTCTCACCGTTAATACTGCTATTGAACCAAAGGACACCGAGCCTACATCAACGGTGCTTAGGGCTATTGCTGAACAAGGAGACAAGATTAGAGATGCCATAGTGCGGTTGCAAATTAGCCTGCCAGCGCAGATTGAAGGTCAGCTTAGAGATAATGACATCAGGAATGCCCTGAAAGAAGCTCACTACTTTACCATTGCCAGGGATATACAAAGGGAGACACGCCTCCGACTGGGACAGTGGACCGCCGAAGAATTAACCCCTCTTGACGCCCTAAAAGCCTACCTGGAATCAAAGAAGGTAGCTCCGGAACGAACCAAGATACTTGTGGAATATGGTGAGAGGCTGATACAAGAGCAGAGGACTAAATAAATATAAAGGTAGCCATTTAGCAAAGGAAGTGTCAACATGACACCACGAAAGCCTAAGACAGAGCCTCAAATCCTGGAAATGCCATCACAAAAGATGGCCGCAGTCCGTGGTAAGGGTGCCCCGGATAAGATCTTTCCCGAACTCATGCCAGCTCTCTACGGTTCAGTTTACACATTAAAATTTGACCTCAAGAAGAAGGGGCTTCCCACCTTCAAGGTCAGTGGACTCCGCACCCGCTATCCTGATGCCCATCTTGTCCCTAAAGATGAATGGGCTCACATTATCGGTCTGCCCATCCCTGAGGACGCCACCTCCCTGCCCCAGAAGGTAGCCGACATTGAGGTCAAGATTGAGACCTGGGAATACGGCGCCGTAGCCCAGATTCTCCACCTCGGAGCTTATGACCAGGAGGAACCCACCGTTGAGCGCCTGCATAAGTTCATTGAAGATAGTGGCTATGAGATAGCTGGCGACCACGAAGAAGAATACCTAACCACGCCTGACGCCAAAGTCATCAAAACTATTATCAGGTATGTGGTGAGGAAGAGATAGGGCAGGAATAAGATGTCTGAGAAGAAGACTGGCTTCCGTAAAATCAGTGATGAATCAGTATGCCAGAAGACAGGCAAGGGCTGGGAAGAGTGGTATAGAATACTGGATGAGTGGGATATGAAAGAGAAGGGGCACACCATAACGGCAAAGCATCTCCGCGAATGCTACGGAATCAGCCTCTGGTGAGCTCAAGCGGTTACCATTCGCTATGAGTGGGAGAGAGGATTGAGGAAGTAGCCTTAATATTACCTATATTACTGGCACCTAAGCAGCTTTACACACCACTTATGATTAGCCACAGCCAGGCAATAAAAATACCTAAAGCGGCTCCAACAATGACCTGAAAGGGTGTATGCCCAATGAACTCCCGCAGGTCACGCTCTACCTCATCCCTAGGACGCTTTTCCAGAAGCTCTTTTACTATGCGATTAAGGATAGTTGATTGTTGACTCACGGCTTGCCGCACACCGGCAGCGTCATACATAACCACCATAGCCAAGATAACAGTGATAGCAAAGGCTATTGAGTTAAAGCCTTGCGTTACCGCGACCGCCGTAGCTAATGCACAGACCAGTGCCGTATGCGAACTGGGCATGCCGCCGCTCCTGAAAAAAAACCACCAGTCCAGACGTTTTTCCCGCACGAGAATATCAAATACCTTTAGCATTTGTGATATAGCCCAAGCGCTAACAGATGCCATCAGTACCTTATTTGTTATAATCTCGGACAACGCCCCAACGTCCACTTATAAACTTAACCTCTCAGCGCTATTATCTATCTTGCGGGACACGATGTTCGACCTAAATTGTCTCGTCCGCCATTGATTAAGATATCGGATTACTTCTTCATCCCCAAGGTCATGCCAGTAGCGATAAAAATCAGCTACAGCGAACCTTGGGGTGAAGCTCGTAGTACAGGCTACCACTTTGTCAGCGACCTTTTCTAGCTGCTTCACTGCCGTTGCTGAGGCAGTAGGCACAGCTGCAGTTATTTCCTTCGGCTGACGATGGCGCACTGATTCCACTGCGGACATCATGGTAAAGCCTGAAGCCAATCCATCGTCTATGATTATCACCGTCTTACCATTTACTTTAACTGGCGGCTGGTTCCCTCGGTAGAGCAGGCTCCGTTGCTTAATCTTCGCTCTTACTTTACTGGCTTCATACTCTATCTGTTGCCGGCTCAAGCCAAGTCTCTTCACTAATTCCTCATTAAGGACAATTGTTCCATCATCGGCAACGGCTCCAAAGCCCGCTTCAGGATTAAGGGGCATAGGAATTTTACGACAAATAACCAGGTCAAAGTCAGCTTTAAGTGCGCTAGCTACCTCCAGTGCCACTGGCACACCCCCGTTAGGGATGGCAAGCACTACAACGGGCTGGATATTATAGTCCTGTAGCTCCGCGGCTAACCGAATACCGGCATCATGTCGGTTCTCAAAGATGGCTGGTGATGCACTAAAATACGTAATCGGTCTCCTTACTTGCGGCTATTTTAGCCCGATGCCCTTACGGATACAAAAGGTTTTATTCATTTGCCTAGCTTAAATGTGCTCACATCCACCAGACCCAGGTCAATAAGCTTGAGTTCAAGAGTTGCCGGTGAAGCCGCAGCATACGAGGTTACCTATTAAAGGCAAAGTGCAGGGGGCAAAAGACCTATTTAATACCAACCCCTCTCCACCAGAGAAGAGGAGACGGCTAGACAAGATTATGTATGTCCTTCAAAATAGACTCAGATTGGCCGATTATAATAACGAAGGTATATCCTTTGCTGCCTCGTCAATTCCTCTAAGTTTAGTCTCAACAGCTTCTTGTCTCTTTTTAATCTCGCCGAGAAAGCTAGCCGATTCACCATAGTAATTCCTGACTTTTTCCACATCGTTAAGCTCAGACAGGATTACAGTGACATCCAGCACACCCCTTTGCCTAGGATAGTCGCCATTTCTTATCACAGCTTCCGAGGCTATATCTCTTAGATATTCGCCGAGTTCCTTGACCAAATCCATATTCATTTCCCTGGCTGGCGCAGAGAGGAGGTATAGTGCTCTGCCTGCATCCTTCGGGTTGCATTTAAGTGATAACTCGCTCATAGCTTCATCCATCGCCTGGATCCCCTTATGAGTTTCCGTGCTTTTCTTCCTGAAATCACGCGTCCGCGTAAAAGGCAACCTGATTAGTGGTAGTTGCGATTTGCCATAGCCAATTACTGTCCACCCTGCCAGAGTCTGTATTATATCCCCAGCATCTAGTATCCTTGCCCCGATGTGTTTGGCCTTCTTCTCTTCACCAGCACAAAGCAAATTGTAAAACGGCTCAACTATTAAGGCATTAATTTTAGCTAGGTTGTTTTTAAGTGAGAAATCCTTTCTAACATACCTTTGATTATCAATAAGAATCATCGCATCTGCAACTGAGCTGACAGATTTAAGACAAGTGGCTGTGTTATAAATAGTTCTTTCCTCCGTCGATTCTTCATGCTCAAAGGGGAGGACCACAAGATTATATACCGGTTTATCCCCGTAGCGGTCTCTTACGTATTGTGTCATTATTGGTAATGCTCCAGAGCCAGTGCCACCGGCAGCACCAGCGATTAATAAGAAGGCATCCGACTCAAAGAATCGAGGGGTTGATCTTATCGCATCTATAACCTTATCACCATCGTCTCTGGCTATCTCAGCACCCAGCTCATTTATCTTACCCACGCCGTGACCGCTAGTCTTTCGCCCTCCAATAAGGATTCTATGTTGGTAGTCAGTCTTTATGCTGGATAGCCCGCTCAAATCAGCTGCGTCTGTGTTTACCGCAAAAGCGCCGGTAATTATCTCAATCCCACGCTGAGCACGCGCTCTTCTATTAAGCCGATCAAACTCATCAGCAATCCTGCTACCACATTGTCCAAGACCTATAACCACTAATTTCATTTCCCACCTCACCATTTAATTAATTTAATTAATTTAATTAATTTTTAGCATACTCATGCAGCAATGTCAACCCCTGTGTGTTATCGGCTGTAATACAATGGTGGAATCTTAACCCTGAAGTTGAGTCTAATCTGCTGAGCCGTCATAAGTTCGAGCTGCGCCATCCTTTTCACTCTAGATAATAATTGCGGCCATTTTTCCCAGCAGGCCTCTCTGCCTCTACTAAGCGAAAATACCAAGTTCAAAGCTGCCAGCTTCAGCTTGTTATACAAGTTGCATACAGCCTTAAAATTTGCTAAACTGGCTTAGATATGGGGGCCGTTAGCTCAGTTGGTAGAGCACCTGACTTTTAATCAGGGTGTCACAGGTTCGAGACCTGTACGGCCTACCAAAGCTACAAGACCGTCCCCGCCGGGGAGTTTTGAAAAGAATCAGGGTGTCAAGACACTAGGTCAACCGACACCCTGATTTTATGCTTTTATTGCCAAAATATCAAATACAATCGCAAATCCTGAAAATCTATCCTATTTAATCCCTAGCCCAACATTAGAACTGTACCATTTTTCGAGGGGTAGGTCATTGTATTGACACAGGAGCAGGTCATCAATCCGCGATTATGCTTGTCCAAAAGAAATCATTGCCAGCCACCACTTTATGAATTCTCTTTTCTTTCTCCAGTCTCTCAAGACATTGTTTGGTTTGGTCTTTACTTATATCAAATAGTACGGCGACCTCTATTGTGGCAACCTTACCGTGTTTCCTTATGAATCTTAAAACGTTTGTTTTATTGAATTCCTGTTTTTGCTCTCTGATATTTGGTGACAAATCGCGAAATGCTTTCTCGAAGTATTCAAAATGGTGATACCCCCTGACGATGTTTTCGCTGCCCTCTCTATCGCGTATTAGAAAGGTGGGGAATCCGGTCACGCCGTATTTTCGGCAAATTCCTAAGTCCTTATCAAAGGCTCCCTTGGCTCTCCCACTCTTTATATCTAATAGGAGTCTACTTTCATCCAATCCAACCTCTATTGCCAATTCAGCTTGGACATCCTCTTTATGAATCTGCTTTCTTTCGGCTGAAGCAGCCTCTCGCAATCTTCTCAAAAAACTTGTTGCTTTTTCGGTTTCCTGAAACTCTGCAGCCTTGACTGCTATGTTTGCTGGGTAGGTAGACCAAAAATCGCTTTTGATGTCATAGAACACTTTTTCGTTAACCGGCATACCATGTGCTTCTGAAGCTTCTAACCAGTGCTTTGCAACTTGCTGGTTCCAATCTTTTCCTCCTATTCTGTTTAGAGGGTCATAGAATTCACTGATGTCTTTTACTAATCCGCACATAACATAGCCAGTTTTAATTTGGCTTCCATAGACTTTACCTATTTTTCTTAGAATAGGCTCTGAGCCCCAACACCAAGTACAATATGGATCCGTAAATTCTATCAATTCTATCAAATAATTCTTGCCATCCACTGTTCTACCTCCTGAAGAGAGACTATATGTGATATTTAACCAAATCATATCACTTCTGGCAGAAACGAACCACATACGTCAAGTCAATAGAACAAGGGTGGTAGGAGTATAATCCGATACGGCCTCACAGTACACCGGGCTACCGTCCACCTGCTCCTGAGGCTAATATCTCTGTTACTCTAACTTAGAGAGTGGTAATATTATTGGGGGAAGGGTAAAATAATCCAAAAATAAGATACTGTTTTAGTGACTAAGCGTATATACGAAGAGTGCTAGAGCGACTAAATTATCAAGCGGTGGCTGGTCAAGTATACCTATCGCTGTTGAATATGATTGAAGATGATTATGTCTGTTAACAGTTTACGTTGGGGATTGATTGGATACGGCTCTAATGAAGTCTGTGATATGGGCACACACCATGCAACTCAGATAGAAGATACCAAACGATTAGAATTGGTAGCTATTTGTGATATTAATCCTAGTCGTCTCAACGCAGCCAGAAAAATATATGCCAATAGAATTCGATATTTTGATTCTTATTTGGATCTCATCGAGAGTAAATGTTGCGATGGTGTGACAGTAGCACTTCCTCATCATCTTCATACTAAAGTCTGTCTGGATTTATTAAATGCTGGATTGCATATTATTAAGGAGAAACCCTTTGCGCTTAATCCTGAGGATTGTACTAAGATGATTAAGGCTGCAAAAAGAAATGGGGTTATGCTCACTGTTTATCATAATAGGCATTGGGATCCAGATATTATGACTATGCGTCGGATTGTTGAGTCTGGTAAGATAGGTAAAATAGTCTCAATTGAACATTATGACGTAGTTTTTGGTCGCCCACGGCCTCGCGAGGATTGGTGGAGATCAGATAAGGTGCTTGCTGGAAGTACTATGTTTAATCGTGCATCGCATACACTGGAAAAAGTTTTTCAACTAACTCCAAAACATGATGATAATAATCATTCGATTAATAACGAAGTTACTATTCTTGGCAATTTCAGGAAAATAAGGTGGAAAGAGTCGACCAATGAAGATTATGGGCGAATGTATATGATATTTGATAGCGGAATTGAAACGACGGTGACTGTTTCAAATGTAACTATTGCTTCTCAACCAGGATGGATTGTTTCGGGTTCAAAAGGGTCATGTATTTCTGTTAGGTCTGGATGTGATTGGGTTCTTAAAGAGCCAAAGGAAATAGAAATCAGGCGATTTGTTAATGGTCAAATAGTTCATGAGAGGGTACCGTTTATAGATGATCCACTATGGCACAATTTTTATGATAACGTGGTGAATCATCTTTTTAATGATGTTCCTTTAGACATATCATTAGGGACAGCTAAGGCGGTGGCACAATGTATATATGCTGCTGAACAGTCCTCTATTGAGGGTAAGGCTATCCAAGTAAAACTCACTTTCTAATAAGAGATAAAGTATGGAAGCTTCAAGAAAAGTAAATGTTGGATTGGTAGCATATGGCCTTGGAGGACGAGTATTTCATGCACCAATTATAAATGCTGTTCCCACTTTTCGGTTGGCGAAGGTTGTAGAAAGACATCACGAAAACTCAAAGAAGGATTATCCATGGATTGAGGTTGTTAAGAGCCTTGACGAATTGTTGAAGGATAAAAGTATTGATTTAGTAGTAATAGCGACTCCAAATTTTTTGCACTTCGAACAAGCTAAAAAAACCTTACTTGCTGATAAACATGTTATTGTTGATAAACCCTTCACAGCTACGGTAGGCGAAGCCCAGGAATTAATAGACCTAGCTATTAAGCAGAATAAAATACTGAGTGTATATCAATGTAGACGGTGGGATAGTGATTTCTTAACCATTCGAGATATTCTTAAGAGTGATATATTGGGAGATATTATAGAGTTTAAAATCAATATAGGTCTTTTTCAGAAAGACCTTGATATGAATATATGGCAGGAAAGAGATGATCCTGGGACTGGGTTGATTTATACTACCGGTGTTCATTATATAGATCAGGTCTTATATCTTTTCGGTCCTCCTAATGCTGTTTTTGCTAATCTTAGAACGGTGGTGGAAGGAAGGATAGTGAATGATGACTTTGAGGTTATCATAATCTATGACTCGTTTAGGGTTACTGTCGTTGGAAGTTATTTGATGAGGACAGAGACGCTGCCAAAATATATAGTTCGTGGCAAAAATGGGGCTTTCATTAAATGGGGCAGTGATCCTCAATGGGGAAATATCATGAAAGGTATACCCCCTAGTGATCCTGGATATGGTGAGGAATCGGAGGATAAATATGGCACATTGGACATTGATATTTCTGGTTTGGATGTGAAAAGGAGAGTTAAGAGTAGAAAGGGTGATTGGTGTGAATATTATAGGAATATAGCAGAGGTGATTCTAAATGGAGCTGAATTGGCAGTGAAGCCTGAGGAAGCTTTGAATGCAATTCGTATAATTGAATTGAGCAAACGAAGTTCAGAGATTCTGGAAATAGTTCAGATTAATGATTGGAGATTATAGAATACCAACCACTTATGACTCGGTTCATTCAGTCGTTAGCTTTTTATTAGCTATTTTTTACGGTTTTTCAGTTTTACTGGTCTAGGAGACCATGCATTAAGCTGACCTGTGATATATTCCAAGATACAGTGACTCCCCGCTCGCAATTGGAGACGGGGTTATCACCTACATAATTACTGATACTCCACCGGTTAGCGCCGCGGTTACAGCAGGCCTAACTCCTGCAACATGGGTCGTGGAAAAGATTTACAAGAGATACAGCAAAGCTGGTCAAAAAGCAGCGCTTCTACGTGAATTTTATGGGTGTTTATTTGAGTCGCCAAAACGATGAGAGTTCGCCGAACAGGAGTGGGCAGGTAAAACAAAGTGTCGACTGAACATGTAGACCCTTCAATCGTTCCTGATGGATGAAGAATGCTGAAGTATCTTATAGCTTCAATCCGCCCCAGGCAATGGTACAAAAATAGCCTGCTTTTTGTGGGCATAGTATTCTCGGCTAACATCCTGAATGTTTCAATGTGGGCAACGGTAGTCCTTGCCTTTATCTACTTCTGCATGCTTTCCGCTGGTGAATACCTTATCAACGATATCCTGGATAGAGAATGGGATAGAAGACACCCGGTAAAATGCGAAAGACCTATCGCCTCCGGGGAGCTAAAGGTGCCGCATGCTCTTTTGTTTGCTTTTTTACTGGTCGTGCTTTCTTTATTCGGGGCTTATTTAACCATAAACCTTAAATTTTTTTTCTTTTCAGCCTCGTACCTATTGTTAGCCCTCTCCTATTCCCTCATATTCAAACATCTTATTATCGCCGATGTCATAGTAATTTCCATTGGCTTTGTTATCCGTGCCGCTGCTGGATCTCTAGCTATCAATGTACTCATTTCGCCCTGGCTTATCATTTGCACCTTTCTTCTCGCCCTTTTCTTGGCTTTAGAGAAACGGTGGCATGAACTGATGACGCTGGCTGATGACGCCAAAACTCATCGCCCAAGCCTCTCTCAATATTCCACTAGAATGCTTGAGCAGCTAATTGGCATCACCACCGGAGCGCTAATGGTATCCTATCTGCTATATACCTTCTTTGCTGGAAATGATGTTATGCTACTCACCGCACCCTTTGCTATCTACGGGTTATTCCGCTATCTGTACCTGATTCATCAACGGGGTTCTGGAACTGAGCCTGAGGTCGTATTTAAGGATAAAGCTATGCTTATTAACCTGGGCATATGGGGTTTACTCGTGATATCGATAATTCTGTATGGAATTCTGGTTTGAATATATGGGGAGGAATGGGAGATAAGAATCGAGCTGCATAAATCTAATAAGGGATGGGCAGGAAGCTAAAAGATTAGAAAGGTACTTTCTCTGTCTGAGTTGAGGCTATAGAAATAGCAGGATATCACAAGATTGCGACACTCGAAAGAGAGATGCGTGCAGTAAGGGGGAGTAATGAAGCTAGATAAAATACGGAGGCTTAGTATGTTCGCTTTAAGTTTAGTGGTAATCTGTATTGTCTTCGGTGCCATTGGCCAGATCTTGATGAAGAGTGGCATGTCTCAAATTGGCCCAATAGGTGGTTTGAGCAAGCTTACTAGTCCAAACACGGTATTCAGTATCTTTACCAATGTTTTTGTTATCGGCGGGTTACTGTTGTATGCCATAGCTGCTTTCCTATGGCTTGGTGCCCTGTCAAACTTGAATGTCAGCTTCATGTATCCTCTACTCAGTTTGGGTTATGTGCTAGCGGCACTAATGGGACTAATCTTCTTGAAGGAAGACATTACCATGCTTAGGTGGGCAGGAATTGTATTTGTGGTAGCCGGGAGTTTCATGATTTTAAGAACCTGAAGGCAGAGGAGGGAAATAGCCTAAATGGTTCGTAAATCACTGGGTCGTATGTCATTGGTGTTTCAGTCTGCTAAGTCGAAGAGGAGAACCCGAAGTCCAATAAACTGTCTCTCCATTATTACCGAATCGTTTCCATATCTATCCATAAGATAGCTCTCTATTGGTGGGTTAGGGCCAGCCATGCTTAGGACTAACCACAGTCTTTGTTTTTCACTGATTGCTTTGTCCACAAAAGCAACTATCTCTTGGGTATCCTCAACCTTTTTGTTTATTCCAAATTTCTCTAACCTACCTGTGTAATAATAATCGAAGGGATCCTGGGTATAGTCCTGACAAAAAATGATGACATCGTTTTCCTGGGCATTGAGCTCAACAAGTTGTGCTACCTCCCTCCATTGCTGCTTTTCTGCATGAGTATAGTAGTGCACCAAATTAGGCACTGCCAAGAGTACAATAATTAGTAGCACTGGATATAGGCCCTTCTTCATGTTCAGCCTGTTCAACCCTCTAGCAACCAGAAGATAAAGAGCAGGGGATGCCCCAATCAGATACCTGATCACATAAATTGGCGTGATAGTCTTGGATACGATAAATGCCAATACTATTGGCAATGATAGCCATATCACCAGCAGCAGAATCTCGTTGATAGCTCCTAGCCTGATATTCCAGCTTATGCTCTTCAGGCTTTCTAGAGGCTTTCCTAATGTCCATTGACCCTCCATTCTCCTTATGGAGAACGGGGCGACAATGACTAAGCAGAAGAAAAGTAGTAGCAGTAATACTGCATGCCCGGCAAAGACCCCCAACGTATCATATATTCTCATTAATGAAGGTTCCGGTATCCAGAAGCCGTGTTCTACTATGGATATAGCTACAGAACCTAAAAGAAATGCTAATGGTAAAATAGCTACCACAGTCGCTATTTGCATGCTTAATAACTTTAATCTCTGAGGACTATACTTGGTCCAGAATAATAGGAGGAAAAATATTTGTGCTGCAACCATAAACAGACCAAAGACATGGGTATAAACCAGAAGGATATTGGCTAGCAGGTAGCAGGGGTAGTACCACTTTCTCTCGTGTTTCAGAATTTGGATAAAGAACAAGAACGATAGTAGTGAAAGGAGTAAAAGTAGAGTATAGGGTCTAGCTTCCTGAGAATACTGAATATGAAAGTGAGAAACAGCAGAGAGGAAGCTACTTATCAGCCCAACTTCTCTATTGAAAAGAGCGATTCCTACCTGATAAATAAGCAGTATTGATATTATCCCAAAAATTGCCGAGAGAGACCTGAGAGCTACCTCACTGTTTCCAAAAAGACCCATCCAGAAATGGAGAATAACAAAGTATAGAGGGGGATGCAGCCCAGAAGCTGCTTCTGCTATAGTTGAAGTAAGGGTCTGGCTTGAAACACGTGCGCTGTGTGCTTCATCAAGCCATATGCTTTCTGCACCCAAATCATAAATCCTGAGAAAACTACCCAACGCAATAACTAGTAACAGTAGCAGTATGACTTTGTTATTTCTTAACCAGTGGCTTGACATTCTAAAGCGTTTTATATCTACCATTTACCTAAAGGGTATCGTCGTAAATTGATTATACCACCTACGGGATACGTGGCAAATGGGATTTGTTGGTGATACGGGTGTAACAGGCTCGTAAAAAAGCTAACAAATAGCTAACGGAAGGAACGAAACAGGATAGCACAAAACAGTACTATAGGTACAAACTAAGATTTTCGGAGTAGACAGAAAAACACTAAACTGAACGTAAGAGGCCTATATAGCACACCGTCTACCAGACTTTTTATCAGGGTGTCACAGGTTCGAGACCTGTACGGCCTACAAAGCTGGAAGGCCTTCCCTGCCGGGGAGTTTTTGAAAGAATCAGGGTGTCAAGACACTAGGTCAACCGACACCCTGATTTTAATGTTTCTGGCAGAAAATTTCAATAAATTATCACCAACGGCTGATAACTGCTAGGTTGTCGGTTCGAGTCCTACTAATGGGGCTTGTTTTTAACGTAAAATTGGAGGATTCCTTAGCCTCTCAATAGCTGTTTGCTTAACTTTACTCATTTTCATCACATTCCATTTTTCTTTTAATTTCATCTTCACAGACAAGTATATTGGCATAGACTGAGATCACTACGTAATACCACCTCATAGCAGTGGACGCTCGCACCCATCACTAATATTCTTTATCTTGCTAGACAAACTCGCCCACACCTCAATTCACCTATATTTGAACTTTACATGAGGAAAGGGGTGAGCGCGACTCATATCATAAGCACCTTCTCAACAAACCTTCCCAAATTCTCGTCATCTCTATTTAATAGGCTTATTGACATATTGTTATATATAGATTAGTATCCTTTTTACAGGATTGAAAGGATAGGGTTATGGCTCCTTTTAAAGAAATACCAGAAGAAGATTGGAAATCCTTAATACATGGTATGGTTAGGCGACAATACCATTTGCTAGTTGGTGCTGGAATTAATTCGGAATGTATTGGTGGTGATGGACAATCTATACCTGATGCAAAAGTTCTTGCCGAACAGCTAATAGCTGACTTCGGACTAAAGACAGACGGTGAAGTTGTTGATCTCAGACGTGCATATGAAAGTGTTGAAAATTTAAGGGATACCCAAGGCCGGAGTAGAACTCAATATTTTAAATCCCGTTTTTCAAATTGCACACCAAAATGGCAGGAAATAATATTTCGTCTAAATTGGAGAAGGGTTTGGACCCTAAATATAGATGATGTATTGGAAAATGCGTCGGGTAAACATAAAAATCTTGCTGAAACAAAACGCAAGTACTTTACGTTCAGTTGGAATGACCCTTTCATAGAATTAGACAGAGAAAAAGATAATGTTCAAATAGTCCATTTACACGGATATTCCTTGGATAGTAAAAACCTTATATTTTCCATCATAGAATATCTGAAAGCCTTTACTACTAGAAACTCATGGCACCCGGTGTTCGGTGATGAATACCATCCAACTGGCTCCATGTTAATTATGTCTTTATTGACGCAACTATTCCAGAATCTATACAACGAATTTGAAAATAGAGGCTATTTTCAACAAGCCTTTGGTTATACATGTGTGGATGCTGGTGAAATGCTAGGTACAATAGGAGATATTAATGCCTATTTATTACTCAAACTTCGGAAGGATAATTTATGGCCTATTCAGGAAAAATGCTTAGATTATAGTTAAATGAAGGCGATCATATAAAATAAAACGTGGTGAGTAGAAAAACTCAAAAA
>SDBV01005091.1_pt1 | contig 18660 bp, 21 predicted proteins | sample 2277081 | NCBI WGS metagenome assembly SDBV01 (sample SAMN10402039, study PRJNA504765) | marine sediment metagenome | isolation source: marine sediment core GS10_PC15, 223 cmbsf | place: Arctic Ocean: Southern Knipovich Ridge | collected 2010 | reverse complement strand
AATCCATGCAATCGGCCAATGATTGGATGGGGAATAAGAAATTAATTCTTTTTTCGAAAGCCCGGTAATAGAACCTGTAAGCTCTCTTTTAGCTTCTTTTAATTGATATAAAATATATTCTTTCATAATTTTGAAACTATAATATTTATATGATTTATTTACAACTCGGAAATAAACGGTATTATTTTATTCTCTTTTAAAGAACTGTCTCTGATTATATTGATTTCCATATCTTTACCGAAAAGCAGTTTTAATTCCTCTAGTATCTTTTTTTCGACACCTGCACCTACAGCATACATGTAATTAACTCTCAATTCACATGAATAATCTTTTTTCTGTTTAAACTTAAAAAAAAGTACCGGATATTTTGAAATGATTCTTGAAACATCTATTTGATTAACAGCGTTATTTTCGAGTGTTTTAAAAACAACAAGCTTCCGGGCACAAAGCTGTTTAATTCTTGGCATAGGGTCTCCACAGGTACAAGCAGAATAATCTATTACACCAAAATCTCCTGTACAGTACCGGAGTAATGGAATATAAGGATTTCTCCCGCCGGTAACAACAAGCTCACCGGGTTTACTCTCGCCTTCATTTACTGTTTCCACATAAATATCTGTAGGAAGAACATGAAACTCATCCGGATTAAGAGGACAGCTATAAGCTATTGGGCCTGTTTCATTTAAAGAGTATAAGTTTATTACCGGGCAGCTAAAATAATTTTCCATTTTTTTTCTAAAATTACTTTCCAGAGTTGCTGCTGTGGTAAGTATTGCTTTAGGCTTATAAGAAATATTCTGCTCCATATACACATAAAATGAATAAGGGTCTCCGGATAAAAAAACAGGGGCCATATCGCTTATAAACTTTTCCGCGCTTCCCGCCTCTTTCCATTCGGTTTCCGAAAGATTGATTTTTACAAATCCGGCTCCATCTAAATATGAATGCACAGTATTATATGTAATTGTAGATTTTTGAGCGCATACCTGAATAGCAGCTACTTTTTTATAATTATAATTCTCATCCACTTCATGTTTTTCTAAAATAAACTTAATCATCGGGTCATAACACCCAATTGCCTTAGGATGATTCGGACAAAGTATCGGCTGGCCAGTTGTACCGGAAGTAGGATTAATAACTAGCCTGATAATGCCTTTGAAAAACCTATTAAGTCCTCCCAGTCACTTATTCTATAAATATCCCAGCCCTGTTCTGAAGCTTCTTCCAATAATGGCACTTCTTTCCAATCCCCCCACCCCCACAACTGCAAAACAAAAGTTCCGCCGCCACGTACTGTATCATATGCTCTTCCTGCAATATCATATCCGTCGTTATTCTGTTCGTCCTTATCATACATTGTAGTTACACCACTGTCAGAAATTACAAGTATATGTACTTTTCTTTCCGTAGGTTTTCTGTTCTTATACGTATCCCTGAGCATATGAATCGGAAATGCAGTACCGTCTCCAAAGTAGCCCGTTAGAATACCAAGTATAGGCTTTTCTTTACTAATAAATCCATCTGTAGTTGTAAACTGATTGGTTCCGCTCCAGAGTGTCGCCTGCACCCTGGAACCGCTCCTTAATGCCGAAATAGCAATAATCGCGCCTGCAAGTGTCAAATACGAAACATTACAAACAGGATTTGGCATAGAACCGGAGCAGTCCACATAGAGGTCTAAATCTACCGGTTCTTTGTCCGGGTTTGAACCTTCTGTAGTACCATATACCTGTTCCACTGTTGTATAACCCGGAACAATGTAAGGGCTTCTTACGATACTTTCTATCCAGTTTATCTTTTCCAGTGGAGAACCAATGTCCCAGGTGGAAAATCCTTCCGGGAGCGGTTCTTTAGATGTTTCTTTAATTTGAACAGGAAAAGAAATCACATACTTAACCGCCCTCTCTTTATAGTAACGTATAGCAATTTCTTTATCATCCAGATTCAGTCCTATGCTTTTTAGAATTTGCCCGTATTCGAAAGGCTCCCTGTAATTACCCCGTGACTGCTTATCACCCGGTTCATCCTGCGGAGCAGCTGATTCTTCACCTGCTTCTTCTAAGGCGGGATGTACAGCTCCATTAATCTCATCATCCTCAATTTCTGTTAAACCAACAGGGAAAGCATCGCCTACTCCCGCATCTCCTGTATCAAGCCATACGTTCAGCCTGTTGTCAGAAAAAGCATCTTTTCTTTTTAAAAGATAAGTATAGCATAAGGCAGCAAACCTTCCTGAACCTTTTAGCCAGTCTACCGCGTAATGTCTTATCAGCCTGTTTCCTAAAACCGCATCTGCTTCCATTTCATCTTCTATTTCGATAGTTGTTAAAGTGCCTTTAGGCAACGACCAGAGTATCTCATAAATACGCGTATAAAAATTCCATAACGGGTCTTCTGTTTTTTCCTTTATTGCAATAAAAATCCTGTCCATCCTGAGGCCGTGTTCAAAAAAAAGTTTATTATTTATTAGCAGGTCACTGTAAAGATTGCCAACAAACCCTGCCTGTTTATCCATATCACCAAGGCCCCGTTTAATTCTCGCAATCATCCGTGCAAGGTCTGTAAGGTCTGCCGGACAGTAAATATGGTGGCCAATTTCATGAGCCATAATTTCTAAAGCAAATTCTTCGAGTTTATAATCCTGTATTTGTCTTACAGAGAGAACAATACTTAAATCTGTAAGCCTTATCATTGCAAAGGAGGATATGAGCCCGTTTTTCTTTTCCTCCTCCTGCTTTTTACAGAATACAGGTTTTTTTAAACGTAAATAATTACTCCATATTAAAAGAGCTTCCTGCCCTAAATGCTGCCATTTCTTTTCTATTACTGTTAAAGCCGTGTCCGGATTAATAGCCGGCTGTTTACTCATTCCTGCTCCCTTATTCCAACAATAAAAACAAAGTGACTGAACTCTGATGTAATGCAGACTGTATTGTTTATTGCCGCGTGTGACTTAACCGGTGTGTTATAAATTTTACTTATATTATATTGCTTATTTTTATAACTGATATTTTCAAATGAGTTTCCAATTTTAAAAAGGCTTTTAGTATTTGATATTTTAGTCGCAGGATTATTAATCTGCATGAGTTCCTGTCCGTAAATATCCGCATAAACCAGATGACAATTAATTCCATCTGCAACAACAATGCCGCCTTCACATAAGAAAACGTTAGGCGGTTTAACAAATTTACCATTAAATCCTTCAAAACCGCCAAGCAGCCTTAACTCCGGCTTTTCCTTTTTTTCAATCTCTTCCGGGTTATACCATGGGTCTTTCTCCATTCTTTGTATAATCTGTGCGGAAATATCAGTATTAAATATTTTACATAAAATTTCGGATTTTAAATTTTTACATAATTCCAAAGCATGTTTTCTGTATCTGGCAATGCCGGATTTCCATGCGAGGACAAACCCTATTTGCTTAATTGCTGCAAGGTCATATTCTTTAAATAAAAGCAGGCAGCCTACCCAGCTGTTTATTTTTTCTCCCAATTGCCCTGAAAGTTTAACAACAGCATTTACTATAGTAGAAATAAAAAGCACAGGTTTATCCAGAAAAACATTATCAAAACCGGTTAATATTTTTTTAAACGAAACTTCAAGATACGGGAACTTTATTGTATTGCCAAAAAATCCCCTTGAATACAATGATAGTATCTTCTCAAAAAGAGCCAGCACAGAATTTTCAAGTTTTTCTTCATCCGCTTTTCTACATTCTGAAAGCGGTTCCGCAATTTCTATAAAATAATTCATAAATTCTTCTATTTTTAAGTCCGGATTCCTAAAACTTTCTAAAGCAGTTATTGCATTCAGTTTTTTTCTGTTTTCTTTTAATATTTTAATTATTTTTTTTGACTTAAGCTTAACCATTTCCGCCTGCTTTATTATCAAAAAATACCCATAAAACTTAAGCGCCAACAGGGGGCTTAAAGACTCCGTGTATTCTTTATTTAGACTCCAGCCACCTGAGATAATTTGTATATCTTTGATGGAGGTATTTTAGGGTAAGAATATCATCATACATCGGCCCATACAATTTCCTGCCTTTAGAATATTCCTTTAAAAATTTTTCTATTTGAGTAATCTGCTGTTTTGCCTGCTCAGCTGTTACACTATCCAGTCCCCTTTCAAATTGTTTTTTTAATTCTCCGACTCTGTCTTTATTATCCAGTCCGAACCTGTCATATTCCAGGCAGGACATTTCAAAAATCTTTCTAATCCAGTTTATCTTATCTATACGGAATATTGCGTTTCCCGGCTGCTCAAAAAACAGAGCATCCTTATTCTGAACAAGCTTATCATGAAGCACAAAAGGAATTATTTGTGTAATATCCTCAAAACTTGCAACAGACTCGCCGCGGAAATATGTTAATGCCTTTATAAAAACAAGACAGGTCATAAATGTTCTTACAGAAAAACCATTCTTTGTCTGGTACCCCAAGTCCTTAATCTTGTCCTTTCCTGTTTCAGAATCCGCAATCATAGAAAAATCCTGGCCGGATAATTTTAGATTATCTTTTGTTTTATATTCAAACTGATACCCTCCGGATTCGCATAATTCAAACTGCGAAGCAAAAAACTCTATCCTCCTCATAAGATTTTCCGGTATTTCCACTAAGAGGAGCTCTTTGTTCATAGTATTTATTTCTTCTTCCGAAAATATTATTTCTTTTGGCACCATTTCTTCCGGCTTTATTCCTGCTTCTATTCTGCCAAGCAGGTCGCCTAAAAACCTTGTGTTAAAATGAAGTGCGTGAACTACAACATCAATCCTGTCCTGCAATGCTTCTATTACCTGATAAGTCCCTCCGCCCGCTTCATCATTTGCAGTTAAATACCATGCTGCTTCCGGGCATTCATAAATCTGGTCTAAAAGTTCCGCGTAGTTGTCTCCCATAACGGTTAAAAGAGCAGACTAGGTTCTTGTGGGTATTCTGTTATACTCGTCTATTATCTTTACACGCATAGAAAGTCACTTGCGCCATGCTATGCGAATACTGTCCATATCTTTTGCGGTAATAAGGTCGGAGGGTATTGGATTTCCAATCAGGTCGGATATTGTCATTTGCAGCTGGCCGTGTTGAATAGAGCGTTTAATTTCCTTTAGAGGGTATCCTGCAAGTAACCCCATTAAAACAGCGCTTGCAGTTTTACCGCGGCCCGGCCCCCCAACAAACAGACAGTGCTTTCTTGCTATTAAGTTCAAAACAGGAAGCAATATAAAACTGGAATAGCTCTGGCCTGTTGGAAGCACAAGCTTACTTTTTAAATCACCAATTATAAACTCTAAAGGCGGCGCTTCATTATACTCAATATCATAAAACGGAGTAATAATCGCGGAATTGGTTATCCAGAAATATGCCTTCCTTAGTTTCTCATCGAGGCTTATTTCCAAAGCTCCCATAGTTTCTGATACTTTTACAGGCCCGTCCTCATAAAGATCCGCAATATCAAACTCTTTTTCTTTTTCTTTTTTCCGGGCCTTATTGGAGACGCGGAAACCTTGCTCATTTTCTTTTTATAATCCAATTTCCGCCCTCCGGTTTTCAGGTATACATACAATCATAGGTGTAATGGTACTTGGCGTCAATGATAAAATATAGTTTAGTTTTTTAGTTAAAGTTAAAGTTTTGATATACACCGATAGTCCTGGTTATAGTTATATATTGGTGGTTGTTAATATTTTTTGGTTTGAATATTGATTTATGGGGTAGATTTATTGGAGATCGATTTTCTGATTTCTAAGTAATATGTAAGTCTTTTGATCTATTTTGTTTTTTTAGAACGCCGAAGCCGCCGAAAAATGTTTTGAAGTTCGCGGTATGCATTTTGTTTTTAAGTTATTTATTGAATTATCTTAGTTCTTATGTTTTTTTTAAGTACATATTCCTCCCTCCTTTTTAATAGGTAAGACAATAATCTTTTTTTCCTCGATGTAAACACAGTGCGAAACATTGAGCACTGTGCATGCCCCTTCGGGGTCCTCCCAGATAATGGCTACAATTTTTGATTGAAATTTTTAAGTTTTCTTTTATTCAAGGCTTGGTCGGAGCCTTGACATCTCGTTAAAAAAGATTCGCCGGAAATAAAAATTAAAAAGGAGGGCATATAATATGTCAAATATAATCTATGAAGAATTATCAAATAAAATAATTGGCCTAAGCTATTACAGTACATAAACTAGTTGGTCCGGGTCTGTTAGAAAATGTATACGAACAAAGTTTGTGTGTAGAGTTAAAACTTAATAACATTGCCTTTACCAGACAGAAAATGTATTCAGTTTTTTATAAAAGTTATGTTGTTGGTAAATATCTTGCGGATGTGTTTTATCTACCCGCAAGTGATGATTTGAATGATATTGCTGGTAATGGTAATTATCTTAATCAGGAACTGATATTTAAAGGACTTGCTGAGAGGTACTGGAGGTGGTAGTGGGAGCTTTGATATAATTTAGATATTTTGTCGCCCCGGAGCGACAAAATTAATATTCATCAATTATTTCCTCAATTCTTACTTCAATCTCAGTTGATGGCATTTTCGGAGAAATAGAATTGAATATTTGTACTATTGCTTTTTTCCTGATTTTTTCATTGGAAATCTTCTTATCAATTGTACTTACACCCTCAGTAATAAAACGCATTTTCTTTTGTCCAAAATCTATTGCTTTTTGTTTAGGAAAGTAATTTGGATATCTCTGTTCAGAACGAAATATTATTTATATTCACCAATAACTTCTATTAATCCAACAATGTTATCATTCATTTCTTCTAGTTCTTCAGCCGGAATCCACCACTTAAGTACAATAATTATCACCAACTTGCTGTATTTCATATTTATCCATGAATTCTTTTTTTACATTAAATACAGTTACATAACCTATACCTGTTTGAGGTACATTCCACTGGACTGTTATTTCTATTGCATATTTCTCATTTGTAACAGGATAAAATATAGGTTGCCCTTCTAATCTGGGAGGCCATCTTTTATATCCGGATTCTTCTACTAACTTTAATTCATTTTTACCGGTTGGCCTGCATAATGTTACTAGTTCCATTCAATATTTCCTGCTGTTTATTATTTTATCTAATAAGTTATAGATTTGATCTTATATCTTATTACAATTAATTCTACAACTCTTTTTTTTCAGATTTTATAGTGGTAATTTGTGAAGGAGTTCGGTGAAGCCAGGTTGTATCATTATTTTAAAGGTTAATAATGCAGCTGAGAGGTGGCGGCGGTGGTAGGTTTTGATATGTTTTAATATTAGAACACAGAAGGCACAGAAATTTATTTAACACATCAAATATATTGTATATGCTAAAGTTATATCATGAACTAAGCTGAATTATTCTTTTTATATCAGCATATACCGCCCTCCTTTTTAATAAGAAAGAAGATAATCTTTTTCTCCTCGACGTAAAGGCCGTGCCCCTTCGAGGTCCTCCCCAGCACCAAATAAGATTTCTAAAAATGAATATAAAGTCATTTTTATATTTGGTGCTGGGTCGGAGCCTTGACATCTCGTCGAAAAAGATTTGCCGGAAATAAAAATTAAAAAGGAGGGCAAAAATATGCCTAAAATAATCTATGAAGAATTATCCAAAAAAATAATTGGGTGTACTATTACAGTACATAAAATAGTTGGTCCCGGTTTTTTAGAGAATGTCTACGAACAGAGTTTATGCGTAGAGTTGAGCTTAAATAACATTCCTTTTACACGCCAAAAAATGTATTCAGTATTATATAAGAATAATCCTGTTGGGGTATACATTGCAGATATAGTAATAGCTAACAAAATTATAGTGGAGTTAAAGTCTGTTTCTTACATCAACAAAAACATGGAAGCTCAACTATTAAATTATCTGCATGTCTCAAAAATACATGTTGGTTATGTAATCAATTTCCGTAATGCTCTTATAGAGTTTAAACGGCTCGTTCTTTAGCGGGTGAAACCCGTTTTCTTTCTTAAATGCTTTCCTTTGATAATAAATACTAAGAATGCTTATAATTATTTTTCAGTAAGAACACCAATCCTTTCTGTGTCTTCTGTGTTATATTTCAAAAACTAACAGACAACGAAAATATATCTAAGGTAAAAAATCCGCTTTTTAATGAATTGTTATATTCTTTGTAATCCAATTTTGAACAGGAACGTTTTTGTTTTTTGATATGTTTTTTTATAAGAACACAGAATTCACAGAAATTATTTAGAATATATACGGAAGGTGTCAAGGTAGTTGTCTCCTTTAATTAGAGGCGACAACTATCCTGACACAGGGGGAGCCCCTCGAGCATGAATTTGTTTTCCATACCTTTCTAAAATAGTAACTTCTGATTTATAATCTTTTCTTTTCCGATATATTATTGCTAATCTTTTATAATACGCAGGTGCGACACCCCAGCCTTTAGCTTTGGCTTCCTTTTTTACCTTCTTCTATAATTTCATATAAACCTTTTATAAGTTTTTCTTCATCCCCTTCTATTAACCTATCCATTTTCACCCAATGAGCTTCATCCATTTTTTTAACCACCTTATATCTCTCTAATTACTTTAAACCATAGATTACAATCTTTCTTGGCTATCTTAGTTTGAGTATTGTATATTCCGTCTTCACCTCTATCTCGTAAATTAACTCCTATTTCTGTGTTATCAGAATTAACAAATCTTAAATATTCAGTAACAATTTTGTTATTCGCATAATATTGTATTTCATAATTACCGCTTTTCATCTTATCACCTCACTCTATCTTTATATCATATTTTTGTGGTATATCCAAATACCTTTTTCCGTTTAGAATACCTTGCAGGCAATCCTCGTAGCTGCTATCCACTCCCCTACTTGTATTCCGCACAGAACATATCTTATGTGCGACTTATATATCAAATAATAAATATAGAAATAAATATTTAATTATGGGATTTTAAATGAGGATAAAGAAATAATATTATAATATTCTTTTAATTGATCACGATGCTCAGGAGGCATTATTCCATCGATAACCTTTATATCATTTTTAACATTTTCTGTTATATATGGTTCACAAAGCAAATTATTGTTTCCAATTTTATCTATATAAAGTTTACAATAGTGATAAAGCTTATTATAACTAATTTCACCAGGTGTTATACTTAGATTAGGATTTAAGATATTTCCTTTAATATCTTTCCTAGCTTCTTCTAAATATGTTAAGTTTTCAATCCAAAATATTGGATAAGGTTGGCCTCCATATATACCTTTTAAAGATTCTAATTTATCATAAATAATCTCAATTTTCTCATCCTGAAATATTTTATGTGTTAATTCTGGTATTAAACTAAAAATACATGCCACCTCTAGTGAAATTGTTATTAAATTCTCATTAGAATATTTTGTTAACCTAAAACCAAGATCCATTGAAGGACCAAGATAATCTGTCAATTCTTGTACTCTTTTTCCTGCGGGCGTAGGTACAATAGGAACCTTTATCTCCTTGTTGATTATTGGGAAAGATGCAGTCCATACTGTGGCCTTTAGATCTAATCCTTTATCTATTAAATATTTATTTCTATAAGCATTAATTGCATCTCTTAAGCCAACTAATATAATTGGTACATCAATAAATTTATTTAAATCAATTTTTAAAATTACTTCGTCCCCTAATACTTTAATTAATCTTACTAAATGATTATAAGGATCAAATTCAATATCTGGATACTTTGAAGATATATTAATTATTGCAGAATATAGATATTGAGGCATAGAACGATAAAAATTCAAAAATAATAAGCTAAAGTCATTACTATTTGGATATTTATTTTTGTATGCTGTAGAACCAATTAAATCAATACTAACAAATAAAATTAACTCAATTTTATCAGATATATAATCTTTTATACTATCATTTACAAGCATAATACTCCCCCATTCATTAATCCTTTTTTTTATCTGTCCCCAACCAATCCGGCCAACTAATCCAACCTTTATTTCTGTAAGTTCTTTCTGGATGGTATGGAATGTCATCTGGCCTTATACCCTTTTCAGGCATTTCACCATTACAGTATTTAAACCATTCTGCTCGATTCTTAAGTCTTAGATTTCTCACAAATTCTTTAGCTTTTCCAGTATAACGATACTCTTTTAAATAAGGTGCTATTGACCCAGTCCCCAACCAATCACCCATACTTACCCACCCTTTGTTTCTATATGTATTATTAGGATTTGAAGGGATATCATTAGGTTTGATTCCCTTCTCAGGTATTTCACCTCGGCAGTATTTTTGCCATAATGAACTACTTGTTAATTTCAGAGTATGCACAAATTCACGAGCTTCTTTAAAATTAAGATAATTAATTGATTGATAGGCTAAATTACCAGTACCTAACCAATCACCATAGCCTATCCAACCTTTATTTTTATATGTATTCTCTGGAGTAGCAGAAATATCATCAGGCTTAATCCCTTTTTCCGTCATTTCGCCCTTACAATATTTCCTCCATTCAATATTATTTTTCAATTTTAATTTATGAACAAACTTCCGTGAATTACTAAATGAGCAATATTTTTTAAGATTAGTCGCAATTCTTCCAGTTCCCAACCAATCACCCATACTAATCCAACCATTATTTCTATAAGTTTGATTTGGATATGCTGGTATATCCTCAGGTTTTGTACCTTTTTCAGGCATCTCACCTTTACAGTATTTCTCCCATTCCGTTCTACTTTTCAGCTCCAACCCCCTCACAAACTCCCTGGCCCTATCAAACGGCCGCCAGGCTATAACACTCTTCCTTATTACCTGGAAGAATATAGAATCTCTTAGCTTTTTATTAAAACCTTTAAGCTCTATAATTTTTGCACTTTCTGTATCAATAACTATACGCTCTTTATTAACCGTTCGTTCACCCATACCGTAAATAACATTCTTTATCTCATCTTCTATTCTTTCATCCTGGTCTGCTAAGGCACGGACTATTCTTACTAACTGAGCAAAAGAATTATTTTCTAAGGCCGCATCAACATCTTCACCTTCACCATGAAATATTGGAACAATAATATGGCCAAAAGGTTTGTCCTTATCTTTATTCTTTCTAAGAGTCCGGCCTGCTGCCTGAACAATATCAATCTTGGAATATTTAGGATCGCAAAAATAAACTGCATCTATAGCAGGTACATCAATACCTTCTGTAAGGCATCTGGCATTTGTTATTACAGCATTTTCAGAAGTTTTAAATTCATTTAGAAAGTCTGCACGTTCATTAGTAGTTTGTTTACCGTTTACATGAAAAATATTTTTATTTTTAAATAAGTTTAAATGACGGTCTTTAAAATTAATTGCCTTTTTTATACTGCTGTGGAAGGTAACAGCATGGGAACAATTATATTGCTTCATAACTTTTTCTAATGCATAGTTATTTGCAATTTCATCTATTGTAATATCAGTTGTTTCTTGTGCAAATTTTCTTTTTTTAATAAAATTATGCAGCTCTTTATCTGTAATTCCAACAGCTAATATTTTATAATCAACTAATATATCTTTCTCTATAGCTTCTGCAAAACTCATACGGAAAAAATCAACACCATAAGCCTTTTCATCGTTCATATCAGCTAAATACTTATATGTCTGGTCTCCAAGTTTATTCTTGACAATGTCAGATACTATCCTTGGAGTTGCAGTCATAAAAAGGCGTCTCTTAACTGGTATTTTATTTTCATCAAGAATAGTTGCAAATGCAGATTCGCGAATACCCGCGGTTTTATGAGCCTCATCACAACCAGCAAGGTTGAATTTTATATTGGTATCTGCTAATGCAGAAGCAACTTTAGGTGAGCTCTGGTAGGTTGCATAAAGTATTATATTTCTTTTTTTCTTTAAGAACTCTCTTATCTTATCCGGATCTGTTGTTACTCTGCCGGGAGCCTGCAGTTCATATATATGTGAAGTGTTAGAATCACCGCCTTTATCTATATCCTTTTCCGAACAAACACAGAGATACTCATTGTATTCCTCCTGCTGTTCCTTCCAGTCTTTTTTAAACTGTCTTAAAAGTGCAAGGGATGGAACTAATACAAGAGTTCTTTTTGGATTCATTTGTTCTTTTATCCATAATGATGTAACAGTTTTACCTGCGCCGCATGGAAAAATAAGCTTGCCTCTAGTATTTTTTTTAAACCAGGAGATAACTGCATTTATTGCTTTTTTCTGATGTGTATAAGGTTTATATTTTTTTGGTTTTGGAAGCGGCTTGCCTTTTAGCTTATTCCTTATTTTTGTTAATGTTTCTTTTGTTAGTTCTTGAATTAAATCTCCATATGTTACTATGGTTAACTGTCCTTCATATTTTGTTGTAGAATGAGTATCTATTCCGGTAGCATTAGTAAAAATAATAAATTCATCGCAGTTAGAACCTTCTGCAAATAGGTTAGATAATTTATCTTTAGACCAGTTTAATTTTGATTTTTGGTCAGATCTGAATTTACACTGCACTGCTATATACTTATTATCATTGTTTTTAATAAGCAGATCTGTTCCATATTCAGTTTTTGATAAAGAAAGTTTTAATACTTTTTTAATAGCTAAGGGTATTTCTGAAAACATCCAGACATTTTTAAACTCATCCGCATACAATATTTTATAATACAGCTTGCATAAATATTCAAATAAAGTTCCTGCAAGTTTTTTATTTGATTCATTCACTTTATATAGATTTTGATAAATTTCAGACCATGAATAAGTTTTATTTAATAATTGCTGTAATTGAATTGATAAGCTATTTTCAATCATTTGAAATTAAATTATCTCTAATAAACCTTATTATTTCAAGAATAAAAAACTTTTCATTTTAATCTAATTCTGTGCCTTCGGTGTATTCGGTGTTAAATAAAAACAACAACCCCATCCCATGCAAACCCAATCATCCCTCTCCAATATCCACCCTAGTGCACCTCAAACACTTTCCTGATACAATAAAAAAATAAAATAAGGATAATGAAATATAATGCCAAAAACAGACAACATAGAACTCTTAATAAATGAACTTTTTTCAAGAGTTTACGGACTTACAGAACATGAAATATTGGAATTCTATGAAAATCTCGGAATCGAAATCTCATCAAGAACTGTAAAAAGATATATAAAAACACTCACCTCAGGTGCATTCGCAAAATGGTTTTACATAAATTCAGAAACAAAAAAACTCTCACTTAAAGATTCATTTCCGCGGGAACTTAATTCTGTTTCAAAAGAATTAAGTCATTCATTTCTTTATAATGCAGATATTTTTCAGTTTTTTAAATTCAACCTCAATCCGGATAACTATTATGAACTTATACTTCACGGTGAACCGGATTATAAGATCAATAAAAGTCAGTTTGAGCTTATTATTACATCAATAAAAAAGAACAGGAAATTAACAGTAGAGTACAATAGTAAAAACTATAAGTTATATCCGCTTCTCCTGTTCTTTTATGTAAACAAATGGTATCTCGCGTGCCTTAATGAAAATATAGATAAAATTTACAAGCTCAGTCTGGATAATATAAAAAGAATTAGAACAGCAAGTCTCCTTAAAGAAAAAACAACAGCAGAAGAAACAGCAGCAGAAGAAATCATAGAAAAATCAAGAGAAAAGGCATCAATCATACTTAAACAAAGTAATAATATTTTTGTAGATATCAACGAGAGAGATCCTGTAATTCTCAGGTTAAAAGAATCAGACATTAATAAGCCGGTTAACAAATCTTTTTCCGGATACCTGGAAGCAAGAACTTTTATTTTAAATAATATCGGCAAATATAAAGTTATTGGACCTAAAGATTTTAAGCAAAAATTAAAAGAAGATATTAACCGGACATTAAACTAATCTTCCAACAATTATAAACTTAAAGCCCTTAACAGCCTTTTCGGAACAGGATTATAAAGTAACTTACCTTTTATTGAGTTATCAATAAGGCTGATACTTTTTTCACAGTTATGACACTTTTTTCTTTTAAAATAACACACTTACATACGGTAATATCTCTTATTGCTTTACAAAAATTAAATTTATCACTCTCCTTACTTATCTCACTTTTACATACAAAACATTTCATTGTCATCTCCCCTCTAATATTTAAAAAGTTTACTTATTCTAATTATAGACAACGGTGATGACAAAATTTGTCATTTTATGTATTATTTAAACAATATATCCGGACTTTCTCCTCTAACCATATCTCCAACCAATGTTTCTCCAGTATCAAGTATTATTGTCAGAGAACCTTTTGAATGACCTGGTGTGGAAATTACTGTTCCGGATATACCAAATTCGTCTAAATATTAAGTTTCTGATACTAATATATCCGCTTGAACAGGTTCCGGATGCCATACAGTGAAAACAGCCCTTACAGAATTCTATAATGTAATCTGCAAGGAATATCTCCTTTGTTTCTACTCCCAGCTTTTCTGATGCTTCCAATGCCTTTCTTACAAGAAATGCACCGCTTCCATTTCTTTTTGGACTGCTTATAATTCCAACTATTTTCATTTAAACCTCCATATACCTTTGATAAAATTGTTTGACAGTTACATGCTTAATATGATATACTATCAGTATAGTTAGTATACTATCAGTATACTTTAAAGTCAATAAGAAAATGGGAAAACTATGATAAACAGACGGGAAAAAGAAAAAAAACAAAGAGAAGAAGAAATAATCACAGCAGCATTAAACCTTTTTACAAAAAAAGGATTTAACACTGTTTCCATGGATGCAATTGCAGCTGCATCAGACTTTACTAAACGAACTCTATATAAATACTTTAATTCCAAGGAAGACCTCTATTTCGGAGTTGCATTAAAGAGTTTTAAGAAAATGTTTTCATATTTTGCAGAAGCAGCGAAAAAAGGGAAAACAGGTTATGAAAAGCTTATTCTTGCATGCAATGCATATTATCAATTTTACAAAGACAATCCCGAACAGCTCAGGCTAATGAATACTATAGGTATTTTAAGGAAAAAAGATACTCCCAAAAAAAGGGAATGGCTCAATTTTGATAATTCTCTGTTTAAATCAATAGAGTCTCTTTTTGAAATGGGTAAAAAGGACAATTCTATACATAAAGATGTAGATTCTGTAAAAGGTGCTTATTCTTTTGCATTCTTGATGACTGGTTTTTTTAACCAGTTTTCAGAAACAGGAAAGACATTTACAGAAAATTTTAAACTTAACCAGGACGAATTTGTAAGCTATGTAATCGAGCTGCTTGGCAGGTCTATTAAGAAATAATTACTGCCCTTTTACCATCATCCGCTTTTGAACAATATCATTCTCTCTGCTGAACCCGTATTTTTCATAAAAGCTGTGGGCTGTTTGAGTAGTTAATATTCCGCGTAATCCTTTTAATTCGTCCAGGCCGTCTATATACTTCATGAACTTTTTACCCAGGCCTTTATTCTGCTGCTCTGGAATTATAAAAAAATCTGCAAGATAGTAAACAGTTGCAAAATCTGTAACTATCCTTGTAAAACCGATTTGCTGTTTTTCTTCTGTATACATTCCAATACACATAGAGTTTAGAATTGATTTTTTTATTTTTTCGACAGGCCTGTTCTTTGCCCAGTACGAATGTTTATGCAGGAAATTAATTATAACTTCCATGTTGAGTTTATTTTTATCTGTACTAAAAATTATTTCCATCCGGTATTCTTCCCTAAAAGAGAAGAATACCGATATAATTTTTATTTAGCAAGCAGTAAAAACTATAAATTATTACTCTACAACAAAAATACTGCGGGCAACACCACGAAACGAAGCATCAAGCACAGAAAGATCTGTTCTTGTACCGTTTAGCCAGTAACAGGGCACAGAATCATCATCACTGTTTACTGTATACCCGGTAATATAGACATCTGTTCCACTTACAACAATAGATTCAGCCGATCCCGTTTTTGTAGTATCAATTACATCAAGGTCTGTTCTTACACCGTTTAACCAATAAGCTGGCACCCAAACAGCATCACTGTTTTCTGTACGTCCTGCAACATAAATATCTGTTCCATCTACAAAAATTGAAAAAGCAAGTCCATCTTTTGTATTATCACTTACATCATAAAGCGGGACTAGCGTAGTATTTTCCCAGTAACTGGGTACTGCAACACCGGAATTATCCTTTGTAAAACCTGCAGTATAGATATCTGTTCCGCTTACAAAAATGTCCCTGGTATCTCCATTCTCATTCGCATTTAATACAGGCAGGTCTTCTCTTGCACCATTTAACCAGTAACAGGGCACCCAATCATCAGCACCATTAATTGTATACCCTGCTATGTAGACATCTCCTGCTGCATTTACATAAATTGAACGGGCAATTCCATATCTTGCACCAACTGCTTCAATCACGTCTTCTCTTACATCATTTTCCCAGTAACAGGGCACCCAATTATCTGTACCGTCTGTTGAATAACCTGCAACATATATGCTTTATCCGCTTTGAAAAATAGAATAAGCACCTCCAAATTTATCAGGATCAAATACATCAAGGTCTGTTCTAGTACCATTCACCCAGTAACAGGGTACTTCAACATCAGAACCATTCACTGTACTCCCTGCAACCAGGACAAATAGTCCATTTACATAAATAGATTCAGCCTGTCCTGGTTTTGCACTATCAAGTACAGACAGGTCATATCTTGTACCGTTAATCCAGTAAGCAGGTACAGCAATACCAGAATTGTTAGTCGTATATCCTGCTATATAGACATCCGGTAAACCAGGTGGATTAGTACCAGGATCATTACCAGGATCATTACATCCGATAAAACCAAAAACCGTAATACTTAAAATTAATACAAAAATTAATAAATACAGCAATCTACCTTTCATTTAAAATACCTCCAAAAGAATTAAGTAATTGTCACCAATATATACGCAATATCTATGATAATTCAGAAAAAAATAATTTTTATTAAGTTTTCACAAATTATTTCAAAAACTGCTTTGTTTTAATTTATTTTGATAAATGATTATACATTATCTATTATGCATATAGCAAGTAATTTAAATTTATTATCATACTCTAATTTTTTTAATATTTGCATTTAAGTTTCTTACAACCTTATCCGGATTATTTCTGTTAAGGCATTTATCTTTTTCATTAATTCCGGAAAGTGATTATTAACTTAACTTTCAGATAGATTTAGAATATTGTTAGACCAGTTACGGACATTTTCTTGAATTGTGTTATGCCTCGTAAAATTATCAGGAATAGCAAAATATGATATGAAGAAATAATTATACTTGCTTAAATTTTAAAATCAATTATCCTTATATATATGAAAGTATTTACATATTCCGATGGAAGCGGAAACAGCTATATTATTACATCGACTTCTATTAAATATAAACCGGTAACACCAGATTTAAGTTCTTCCGGCACATACAGCGGAGGCAAGCCTGAAGAAAAAGAAATATCAGAAGAGCAATACAAAAATATTGCAAATATAATTGTAGAGGCAATTTCAGATAACTCAATACTTATTAAAAACAGGCTAATGGGATCCGGGCAAATTAAGATTCAGGATGCTGATAACAGCTCTATATTTATTTTAAAACATGGTGCAGAATTTAAACTTCAAATAGAAAATTGTTTATTAAAACTTTTATCTTAATTCTCATCTTATAGCTTCATTCTTTTGCTTAAAACCATTAAAGCAATAACCTGAATAACATAGTGTTTTGTTTCATCCGGCATTAAATCATTCTTGCAGAGGTACCAGAAATTCCTGTCTGTAATAGGATTCTCCACCTGCTTAAGCCTGTATAGAATTGCACCATCTCCCGCGTTATAAGCTGCAATCGCAAGTGTAAAAGAGTCTGCACCAAAAATAGAAATAAGGTCGTTTAGATAAGCTGCCGCGGCCCATGTAGATTTTTCCGGGTCTGTTCTTTCATCTATGGAAGAATTAACTGTAAGCCCGTATTGTTTTGCAGTACCAGGTATCATCTGCCACATTCCCTTTGCGCCGGAATAGCTGTTATAAGCTTCAGGGTCAAACTTTGATTCCACCCAGGCAAGAAAGGAAAAATCCTCAGGAATATTATTTGCTCTTAACACCTGTTCTATTGTATTTATATATATAGCACGCCTCTTTAGGATTTCATCAAAAAAAATATCATTTCTGATACTCTCCACATAACCTTCAACAAGCTCAACAAATTCCGGGTCTGTTGGAATAATATTTTCACCATGGATCTGCCTTATTTCACCAAGCTCTTTATCTATATTAATCTTTCCAAGACTGGTTAATAAAACAAAAATTACAATTGCAAGAACAATCAATCCTGCTGCTAACGGAGCTATTTTGCTTAATTTGATTATCTTCTTTTGAACTTCAGGATTTTCCATAGTACCAATTTTACGAAACTGATAAACTGGCCCTTTCGGACATAAAATAATTGTATCATTATTTTTAAGTAAGGTAGGTCCGGTTATTTTCTTGCCATTTACAAAAGTGCCGTTAGATGATTTTAGGTCTTCTACATAAAATTTATTGTCCTTTTTATAAATAGCGCAATGTGTTCCGCTTACAAAGGTTATTCTTGTAACAATATCGTTGCTTTTATTCCTGCCGAGAGTAACCCTGTCTTTCCCGAACTTAAATTTCTTTCCAGCAGGCAAAGCAATTATAACAGCTTCCATATTT
>SDBV01005090.1_pt1 | contig 18666 bp, 19 predicted proteins | sample 2277081 | NCBI WGS metagenome assembly SDBV01 (sample SAMN10402039, study PRJNA504765) | marine sediment metagenome | isolation source: marine sediment core GS10_PC15, 223 cmbsf | place: Arctic Ocean: Southern Knipovich Ridge | collected 2010 | reverse complement strand
AGATATACTTGACGCAAATAGGAATCCTAAAAATCTTTAAGATATTATAACAAAAAAGGAAAAAGATATTATTAAAAAAATAATTAATTCAAAATAATTCCTTAAAAAAAAAAAATTTATTTTTGTAAAAATTTTTTTCCATTCATGTTTTTCGTTAGGTGAAATGTTTTTTAGCTTTTCTTTATTTTGCTCGATATTTCCAATAACTATATATTCATCTGGTATATTATTTTAATCCATTTTTATATTTCTCGGCTTAATTCATATTTGATTTATATTTAATTAATAAATTTTGATAACTATTTAAATTCGTCTCATATGAATAAATTTGGCAATGAATTTAGTTAAGTTGTAAATTACTTTTTTTACATGAAATTTATAAATGTCATAAATAATATTGATAAAGTTTTGAAAATTCTATAATCCAGTCTGAAAAAACTTGAATTAAACGCAAAATTGTTTTCTTTATGAGTAAAAAAAAATATGATCTGGCTATTGCTTACAGAATCTATCCTAAAATATCAGGAAGACCACCAATTTTTGAAAATGATAAATATAAATTATCTGATTTATGCTTAAAATCTCTTAAAAATTCCTTGGGATCACTTAAAGTAAAACTTTATATTTTATTAGATAATTGTCCTCCTAAGTATGAGGATTTATTTAAGAAGTATTTTAAGAATGAAGATTTAAATTTAATTAGACTAAAAGGAATAGGAAATAAAGGAACGTTTTATCTCCAATTAAAAATATTAACGGAACAGAATGACGCAGAGAATGTTTATTTAGCTGAAGATGATTATTGTTATTTGCCTAATCAGTTCCAAAAAATGGTTTATTTATTAAGAAGAGATCCTGAAGTAGATTTTATTACTCCATATGATCATTCTGATTATTAGAATTATCCATTGCATAATTATCAATCCAAAATGAAATATTTTTCAAATAAAAATTGGAAAAATGTAAGCTGTACCACTTGTACGTTTCTAACAACAAAAGACATATTAAAGAAAACAAAAAATATTTTTAAAAAATATTCTTTTGTAAGAAATCATTTTAACAAAACATTTTTCAAAAGACATGAATTTTTAAGAAACCTATTTTTTGAATTCTTTTTTAATGCGTTTGATAATGATATTTGGATAAGTATTACAAAAACAAATGTTTTTAAACTCTTATATATCATCAAATTAAGAATTCGAGATAGAGATATTTTTCGATATTATTTAAGGGCATGGAGATTTAATTGGAAACAAATATTCTTTGGAAGGAAATGGACTCTATGGTGTCCAACGCCTTCTATTGCTACTCATATGGAATCGAGAGTTCTGGCTCCAAATATCAAATGGAATGAATATTTTAAACAACTTATTACCAATTAACCAAATATTAGCTTTTGGAGTAAATATCACATCAAATCCAAAAATCCGTGAACACCAACAAATATTAAACCAAACATAGCTTAAAAGTACTAAAAAAAAATCATTTAAAGGTAAAAAAAATTTAATGTCACAAGGATTTCCAAATACATGTGTTGCTAATATAGCGGAAGTTTTTTCAGTTATTTTTTCTTGGAGCATTCCATAAAATCCCTGAAGCGTGTAGAGAAAAACTTAAAATTCTCATCACCGATGGAGAGCCTTCCTATAAGTCAGTTGCACAAATATTTGGTAGTAAAGTAATACATGTCGTCCAATTACACAATAAATAGCAACGTGGAGAGGTTATCATCAGTAAATATGTAAAATTTGGGCCTCACTTTTTATATTATAAGATCATGAGACATTGGAAGGCATTTTATCGCAATAAGCACGAGCTTAAGTTTAAGTGGGAGATCAAGTATATAAAAGGCAAAATTCAAAAAAAAAGAGGAAGACCTCGAAAAGCAAGTACATCGCAAAAAAAGAACGAACGAAGGCGGCAAAAATTAGAGATTTACCAAACCGATTCTTTCAAGAAAGAAGGGACTGCCAAAATAAAAAAATAGAGCTACTTTCCAATGAGATTTTAAAATGTATACCGAGAAAAAATATTTTCTATGGAAAGAATGTCAAAAAATTACTTAAAGTATTAAAAATTTTAATATTTATAGTGTTCATTATATTAAATAGGTGAATTAGATATATCCCCGATCATTCAAATACATTAAAGTCTAAAAATAAATTAAAAAAAATAGTTAAGTCACTAATATTTTTTGGAAAAAAATTTGTTATTAGGTTATGGAGAGTTATTCTTAAGTATTGGAGAGTTAGTTTTAGAAAAATTAAAAATAAAAGATTTTTACCACCGACAAGATTCATTAAAATTAAAAATGGTATGCCAATATACAAAAATAAAAATGAATTAAAATATTATTTTATTGATAAATTTTCACGATTAAATAGGGTAAAAGATTTTCTATCTTTGAATGTAATTAAGCTGCATTTAGGTTGTGGAAATAATATAAAAAAAGGTTTTATTAATATTGATTTAAGATATGAGTATGTTGATCTTCGTTTAGATTTGAGAAAACCTTTACCTTTTAAAGATAATTCTGTAGATTATATTTACTGTGAACATTTTTTAGAACACCTAAATTATTTTGATTTGTAATATATTTTTGTTACTACAAACTTTTTTTTTTGGGTTGTTTTCTACATCGATGAAAAAAACATGAGAATTAACATGTAATTATAAATTTTGGCGAGATTCTTTCCACGGAATTAAAGAAAATAATGGTCACGGACTTTTTTGATATGATAGGCAGCATTCAGCGATTATTAAAAATAATTATTTAAAGTTAATTATGGATTTTCTTGAGTACATGAAAAAAAAGTCTAATCTTATTAACTGTACTTAAAATAGATGAAAAAAACTCATCGCTGAGAAAAAAGCTTTCAATTATAAAAATTTATTATTTAAATTCACTTATTCAAGAATGTAGCAAAAATCCGGTCATTAGTTATAAATCCAATATCGAAAATCTTTTTTTTAGAAATTTACTGGAAAGAATTCCTAAAATTAAATTAGCAAAAAAACTTGGGAATTTAAAAAGCTATTCAGAGTTAAAATTACTTATATATCTAATCATAAAATTTATTAATTGTATCTGTGACATAATCTATTTCCTCTTCTTTCAAGAAGGGATGCATTGGTAAACTTACTATCTCATTAGCAAATTGTAATGAATTTTTATTATTAAAATAATCTAAGGACATAAATGGTTTCGTTTTTTGTAATGGAATTGGGTAATGAATTACTGTAGGAATGTCGTTTTCTTTCAAGTATTCTTGTAAATCGTCCCTTCGTTTAATGCGAATAGCATAAATATGATAAACATTTTTCTCAGCATAAGGCGCTGTTTTAGGAATAATAATATTATCGTTTTTACTTAACATTTTATCATATTTTCTTGCTATTTCTATCCTCTTTTCGTTCCATTTGTCTAAATGTTTCAATTTCTCGTTTAGAATAATTGCTTGAATTGTATCAAGCCTATTATTCCATCCTTTAAAATCGTAGTAATATTTAACGCTTGAGCCATAATTTCTTAAGGATTTTGTTTTTTTATACAAATCTTCGTCATTTGTAGTAATAATTCCAGCATCGCCTGCAGCACCTAGATTTTTACTAGGATACAAGGAAAAAGCAGAAATATCTCCAAAATTTCCTACTTTTGTATTTGAGACCATCGCCCCATGTGCTTGGGAAGAATCCTCCAAAATATAACAATCATATTCCTTGGAAAGCTTCAGTATTCTTTCCATGTCGCAAGGGTGGCCAAATAGATGTACTGGAATAATTACACATGATTCCCACTTATTACGACTTTCTCGCAAGGAGGATTCTAAGAGATCTACATCCATCTGATAATACTCGTTAGAATCTACTAAAACTATTTCATATTTTAATTCGTGAAGATAAGTTACTGCTAATATCGTAGCAATGAAAGTGTTAGCTGGAATTAAAATCCCACATGGCGACTTCAAATTAAGTGCAGATAATGATATTTTTAAAGCATCTGTTCCATTTGAAACTCCGATTGCATATATAGTTCCGATATATTTAGCAAAATTTTCTTCAAATTCTTCTATTGCTGCTCCGCCAATAAATTCTGATTTTCTAAAAAGATTTTCAAATTTTGGAATAACATCCCTTTTTATTTCCTCCCATTGCTTTGATAAATCGTTGAACATTATTTTCATTTTCTTAACCCTCCAGTATTTTTATTGTATTAATTGTTAATTCTTTTTGTTTTATCATGTCTTCTATTTTAAAAGAGAAAAATGAATTAATTGAATTTATTAAGGGAGAATGATACTCTCCACAAGGGTAACTTAAATTTCCAGAATATATTGGAAAACTTTAATAATATTTTTCCCCAATAACCGAGATCAATTATGCCAATCTTCATTTTTTATCATCTAATATTTTCTCAAATTGATTAAACATCCATACAAATTTACGGGTTTAATAATTACGATGTTCTACCCAAATATCAATATATAATACTCATAGCTAAGAAGTACTCTTAATTATACTTATTTAACATAATGAATTGAGAATATATTATGAAAATTTCTATTTTTTTTGTTTAATGCAAATTGAGGAGAATCTAAAAAATTTAGTTTTTATTATCAATTTGTTGATTTGAATGATAACTACTATAAGTAAGAAACATTCAATTCGTCAATAAACTAAAATCTAATTTATTTGTAATAGTTTTATACATAATTGAAATAGAAAAGGGGACAAATTCAATTCTCAGTTCAGTATTATTTGGAATGATACTTGCAAAAAGATCATTTTTGCATAATTAAAAAATAACACAAAAGTTCTTAATTCTTTGTCTCGCTAAGGGGGATTCCAGTTCAATTATTTTATTACATATTAGTTATATCTTTCTAATTTTTTCCTTAAATTAGTTAATTCTTCCATTAAATTAAAGATAAACTTATCATCTCTTTTTCTATTAGCCTGAATTTTTATTCTATATTTTATCATTGATCTTAAATTTATTAGATTCCATAATATTGCTCTTAATAGACAAAAGAAACGAAAATAAAACAATTTCTTGTTATTAAAATATGTATTGAAAATGAACCGTAATCTCTTTAAAAAATAAATTGGTAAAATTTTGAATAAATTTTTCAATTCATAATTTTTCAAAATGGTTCTTAAACGGTTCCTTTCTATATAAAAAAGAACGCGATTAAGAATCTTAAATTTAATTGGCTTGTCGGCTTTATGGTATATAATTGGTTTTGGTGAATATATTACATCATAACCATATATCCAAGCACGCCAACAAAAATCCACATCCTCATAATACATAAAATAACTTGGATCAAAAAGCTGAATTTTTTCATATAATTCCCGCTTAAACAATAAACATGCTCCTGTGATAAAAAATGCTTTCATTTGAATATTAAAAAATCCCTTCTCCTTTTTCCTATCCCCAAATTCAGATGCATTGCCAAATTTATCACTTGTGCTTCCGCCAAAACCTAAAATATCTCTATTATCGAAATCAACTTGTTTACACCCCACAATCCCTGCTTTATGAGATGTTTGAGCAACCGTTATAATTTCTGATAACCACTTTTTCTCTACACATGTATCAGGATTCAATAAGATAATATAATTACCATTAGCTTTGATCATTGCTAAATTATTTCCTTGAGCAAAACCATAATTTTTATCTAGTGCTATAATCTTTACGTTTTCATAATTTTCTCTTACAAATTCAACACTCTTATCTTGAGAATTATTATCTATAAAAATGACTTCGAAGTTTTTATATTCTAAATTAAAAAGAGAATCTAAATTCTCTTTTAAATGTTCACATCCATTAAAATTTACAATAATAATTGAAACAAGCGGTTCTTCTTCCATTTGATCAAATCAATAATAAATTTAATTATATTTTTGTTTAGCAAGAGTTATATTATGGAATTTAATAATTTTAAGATTAATGATATATTAATTTTATTTTTATTGAATTTACATGTATTTATTTATAAAATATCTTACCCATCCTTAAAAATTTTAGTCTGTTAATTAAAGTAGATTATTCAAAAAAATTCATGACTACAAAAAGTGAAAATAAATTATAATTAATCAAGAAGCGATACTATTCTGCATTTTTTTAGAGAATCCGCTCATAGATGCTAATTGCTGAAATTTCTTACCTTCGAATGCTTGTTGGTGATTTAACGATTGCAACTGATACTTTCCATAATTTTTTTATATGGAGCAGAATATCGTACGTATCTAAAGTTGACAAACCATACGTTTTAATAATAATACAATCACACAAATAAACATACGAGCAACTATCTTATGGTTAGTTCAACAATACATGGGGGTTTGTTCTAATCGATTCAACACATTTCATCTCCTTAAACATAGTTTAAGTGTGGAGAGTATTAATAATTTGTTTGATATTAAAAAAATAGATTATTATCCTCTAAATGCTTGAAAGTTACAAATTGGATATTTTTGTGATTACAAATATACTTCAAATGTTGATCTAAAACATTCCATTGATGATTATTGTTCTTTAATTTTAAACTCTTTTTAAGTTGAAGTATAGAACTTATAAGAGATTTAGAGTCTCTAGATTTTAGAATACTACGTAAACTCTCTTTTAGTTTTGTATAAGAAATTAATCGATGTATTGAAGATTTTAAACATTTTATACCTCTAGATCTTAATATTCGAACTAAATTTCTTAAAGTATCTTCCTTTTTCCAATGAGGTGTGTGTAAACATAAAATGTATGTGCCTCCTTTCTTATATACACTCTTAAACTTATTATTCCAATCATTTATAGTTCCAGTAGCATTATTACTAATTGCTATTTCATACGATTTATTTTTTAGTATAGCTGTCTGGAGTTCAAAATTAGAATCTTCTGTATATGTTAAACCATAATTAATTTCATTTAATTGTAGAACCTTTTTTACATTTTCATTAAATATACCTACCGGATAAGCAAAACTAGTTACTTTATAGTTTAGATCAACCATTTTCAAACCGTTATGGATGTCATTTAAGTTACTCTCGATTTCATATGACAATCTTTCATTTGATAAAGTTGTTAATATCCAATGATTTATGGTATGTCCTCCGATTTCCCATTTATATTTTAATATCATGTTTTTTACTAATTTCCAACCTGATTTTCCCCACATACATTTAAAATTCGTGGCTTCGATGTAAACACAAAGAGGAATATGGGGATACTTTTGAATAAACCATCTACTTAAATCTTCAATATCAAATTTATCCCTAACATCATCTACTCGAATAATAACTTTGATTGGCAAGGTATTATTTCTTTTACTGTTTTAAATTAATCAATTTTTGAAAATCGTTTAAATAATTTAAAGAATTAACAAAAATCTAAAAAATGAAAGGTTTTCTATGATCCAAGATTTTTATTTTTTTTTTCCATTAGCTTTTTTTTTACCGAAAATTTGTTTGGAAATGCTTCATTACTAGACCTAGTTATTATAAGACACTCGAGTCAAGTAAAATTTTTGGTACTCCTATAATCGGATGAACCCTGAGAAAAAAATTGGCCGGACGGCGACTGAGTTGAAACCCTCCCATCTCATAAATCACCAGGCCACCGCTTTAGCGAAGAGCTTACAAATAAAACTTGGGCAAGACCCGGAGAAGCCGTCTAGTGTTCTTATAATAACACCCTTAAAATAATTGGGATATCTAAATGCAACGGCTCCGGATGGTAATGATAAATTTAAAAAGAATTATTTCTATGATTTTATACCCCAATTTTTCTTATTCATAAGTTTAAGTTGAATAATAAAGTGGAAAACCGCTTTAGAAGATTTTTAAATAAATTTTCTCAATATATAATAATTAGACCTACTAAAAGAGAATTCTCTGAAAAATTTCAAGATTGGGTAAAGGAACAAGGTATTTCTGCGGACTATCGGTCATTTGAGGAAAATAAGAATCTAAACCCTTTTAATGCTATTATTATTTGGGAAATACCTTCTCAGAAAGATTTGTTCTTAGAAGATATCAATAATTTCATATCAAATAATATTGAATATATTGGAGGCTTTGTGAATAATTCTGTAATAAAATTAATACAAAAAGAAACTTATAAAGGGATAATCAAACCTATTGAATACTTCGGAGAGAATAAATTAATTCTAACACCTTATTTATAAACAAGAAAGAAAAGATTAAGAATTTTTAATAACTCTTTCAATGTATTTCATTAATCGATTTTTGAGCATTTGGCTAGAATATTTTTTTATAATTTTTTTATTGTTCAATTTATACCCTCCATCCATAACTGTTCTCATTTTTTCAATAAGATCAACTGTATTACCGCGTTTAAAGTAAACGGGATAATCACCTAAAACATCCCTATGAACGTAAATGTTTGATACAATAGAAATTTTATCAAGAAATGCTGCTTCAACTGGAGTCATTCCAAAGCCTTCAAATTCAGATGCATCAACATAAAATTTTGTCTTGTTCAATAAATCAAAAAGCTTTTTATTTTCTATTGGAAAAAAATGAGGACATTCTAATTTTATGCTTCTATCTGAATGATGTCCTAATACTAAGATATTTAAACCTAATTCGTTAGCAGCTTTTACAAAAACATCTTGACGCTTATATCCTACAATCCTGCTAATATTAATCGCATCATATTTGATTTCTGTTTTAGGAAGATTTTTTAGATAATCTGAATTTACACATTGATAACAGACTGGAATGTCTAGTTTTAAAAATTTTTTTACACAATATTGAGTATATTTTGAAACTGCTAAATTAAGATCTGCTTGTTTTAAATACCTTCGATAATTTATTTGGAAAAATTGTCTATTTCTCCTAAAATTATTAATATAGTTATTAATAAATTCAATTAAAACATTATTCTTAATTGTATTTTTTCTGTTATTAATATATTTATTTACTTATTCATAGATGATTCTATGTCTATTTGTATAATTATAGAGAAATTGTTGTATGTTTTTAATTATTGAATTAGTTTCTATTTTTTTTTGAAAATATATTAGAGGAATATCATTAATGAAATTAATCAATTTAATGTTATTTTTCTTTATTATTTTTAATGATCTATACCATCCATATAAATTGTATCTATTTTCTATAATACAAACATCTATATCCGGTGAAAAAGTATTGAATAAAACGGAGTGACCATCCTTTTCTAAATGATTTATAATGTAAGGTAAAAATCCCTTTTTGGCAAATAATGAAAATTTCATATTATAAGAATTCTAAAATTCAATATATTAATAGAAGATTCTTAAATTATAGCTCTTTATATTTAGTCAGTTAATTTTATAAATAGATCTTCAAGAGATAATTCTTTTTCAGAAACTCTTAAAATCTTATATTTACCTAAAATTAATAATAATTTATTTAAATTTTCCCTTTTATCAAGAGAGAGAGAAACAGATGAGTTATTATCATCCGTTATTTCAGTAATGAAATTTTCCTGGTTTAATTCTAATATTAATTGTTCTCTATTTTCGATCATATCTATTTTAAATCTTAATTCCCTATGTTCAAATCTTTTTAAATCTTCTTTTGTTCCAATTCTTATAATATTTCCCTTATCAAGAAATGCGATACGATCGCATAATTTTTCCACTACACTCATATCGTGACTTGTTAAAATTATTGTTTTATTTAACTTTTTTATTTTTTCAATAATTAGATTTTTCATTTTTACATCTAAACCCATAGTAGGCTCATCTAAAAATAAAATTGGCCGATTAATTATAAAAGTTCTCAAAAGAGCCAGTTTCATTTTCATACCATTTGAGTATTTTTCTACATATTGATCAAGCCAATTTTCTAATTCGAACTCTTTTGCTGCTCTATAAATTTTTTCTTTAGAATATTTTATCTTATATATTCTGCAAAAAAATCTTAAATTATCATAGCCACTTATCCTATTGTAAATCATACTTGCTCCTAACATTAGAGAAATATTTTTTTTTGCCATTGTGGCTTTGCTAAGAATGTTATATCCATTAATAGTAGCATATCCACTAGTAGGCTGCGTTACAGTTGATAAAATCTTAATAATTGTAGTTTTTCCAGCACCATTGGGTCCTAATAAGCCAAAAATTTCTCCTTCTTTTACTGAAAAATTTACTTTATTCAAAGCAGTTATACTTTGACTTTTTCCTTTTAGAATGAATTTTTTTGTTAAATCAAAGATTTCAATAACATTAGTCATTTCAATTAATATCCTACTATTCCATATTTTTTAAAAATATAATCATAAAATTTATAACCTAATATAGGGAGCAGAATTGTTAAAGAAAGTAACACAAATAAATGAAAGGGATGGTGTGTAATGGAATAAATGAAATTGTTTTCAATCCAAACTAATCTTGCAATGTCAATTATATAATAAAGAGGATTAAGACGAATAATATTTTGAACGATACCTTCAGGAAAAAATTCAAAAGGTAAAGTTATCGCACTGAATGAAAAGGCTATTGATAGACCCCAACGTATATAGGGAACGATATTTTCTTTAGAAATAGCCCCAACACCAAGAAATAGCCCTATTCCAGAAAATATTAAAGAAAGACAAAAAAAAACAAATAACATGGCAAAAATGGTTAAAATTGTAATAGGTAGATAGATAAGAGCCAGAATGAAAAAGATTATAAAAGGAAATGCAATTACCGTTAAAAATGAAAAATAAATTCCGATCATTAAATAAACTTGTCTAAATGGAGCAATTATTAAAGCAGGAAGCGTCAGCCAGACTTTTTCACTGGCTAATTGACTAGAATATGCATTTGTTACTGCATATACGACAACTAATTGATAGGCTATTAATTGATATATGAAAAAATTTGTTGAATCCCAAGGACCAAAACTTTCAGCAAAAGTAAAGAGTTGCCCCATAATAATAAGGGGCATAATTACAGAAACAAGTGGTGTTATGTAACGTAATACTACAGCAGACTTAACTCTCATACTTAATTTAAAGTTTTTTTCTCCAATGGCATATATTTGAAGTAAATTCTCTTTAATTGTTTTAAAACTTATAATTTTTTATTACCTTTTCAACATTTTATTCATTGAATAAATCTAACTTTATATAAGTTAGGAATTAATATTTCAATAAAAAATTTTAGAATTTACTGCCTCAGCCTTATCTCCAGATTTTCATTAGTTCGCATCTCGAATTGTATTTGTTATATCTTTCTAACTTTCGAATCATCAATTAATTTTATGCATAGTTATTTTTTAACTCATAATATTTCTCGAAAAGCATTTGAAACCAAAATTTTGTTCTGCACACTTAATTAGCATAATTACGACAATCTTAAGTCAAACTTGGCTATTCTCAGAAACGAGATTTTATAATAAATCTATAGAGCATCTTTTTGCGGGAAAAGTTGAAATTTCAAAAATTATAAAAGAATTGTCTAAACTAGATTTTTTTATCGCCTAACTTTTCTGCTCTTTTAGAGAGTCTCATCCTTTTATAGTTATAAAAAGAAAAAATTATGTGCGAATATTAATTTATAAACTCAAAAAATTAATTAATTTTTGTAGATCATTTAAAGGTTGTTGTAACTTCTAAATAAATAAAACTTTAACTTAATTTTTAATAAATGGTTTAATTAAGCAAACATATAAAATTTATCATACTTTTAATTAGATTAAAAACACTTAATATAAATATAAAAATGTTTAACGAAAAGATTGTCTTAATAACGGGTGGTACAGGCACTATTGGAAAAGCACTTGTAGAACATCTCTTAATTAATTATAAGCCTAAAGTGATACGGATTTATAGTAGAGATGAAACAAAACAACATCTTCTTAGAAATAAATTTAAAGAACATAAAGGTAAATTAAGATATTTTATTGGAGATGTAAGAGATAAAGAAAGATTAAAAAGAGCTATGGAAAATGTAGATGTTGTATTTCATTTGGCTGCATTGAAACATGTTCTTGCTTGTGAATATAATCCCTTTGAAGCAATAAAAACGAATATAATAGGATTACAGAATTCATTAGAAGTTGCCATAGATAACAATATTGAAAAATTCATATATACTAGCTCAGATAAAGCAGCTACTCCATCCAATACTATGGGAGTAACAAAATTATTAGGAGAAAAACTTGTTACTGCGGCAAACTTTTATAAAGGACCAATAAAAACTATTTTTTATTCTGTTAGATTTGGGAATGTATTAGGTTCAAGAGGATCATTAATTCCTTTAATCAAAGAACAAATAAAAAAAAAAATCCCAATAACAATTACTCACCCTGAAATGACAAGATATATTATGACAAATGAAGCAGCTATAAAATTAATACTAAAAACAATAGATATAGCTCAAGGAGGAGAACTTTTTATAGTAAAAATGAATGTTATCAGAATTTTAGATTTAATTGAAGTTTTAATTGAATATTTCTCAGAAAACTATTATAAAATATCAGAAAAAGTGCAAATAACAGAAATTGGTTTGTTTGCTGGCGAAAAATTATACGAGGAATTGTTTTCAATTGAAGAATCCGAAAGAACGTATGAAATGGATGATATGTATATTATTCTACCTCAATTACCAGAACTACACAATAATCTTGTTTTAAAGAAATACCCTGAATTAATCGAATTTGATAGGAGTAAGCCTTTCAATTCAAAAGAAGAAACTTATCTTTCAAAAATAGAATTAAAAGATTATCTTATTCGAAATAAATTATTATCTATATAAAAGAGGAACTATATATGGTATATTTAATTACAGGTGGAGCAGGATTTATTGGAAGATGGGTTGTTAAATTATTAATCCAGAAAAATCAAAAATGCGTCGTGCTTGATAACTTAATTAATGGAAAAGAAGAAAATTTAAGAGAATTTAAAGAAAATCCTAATTTAATTAAAATAATAATAGGAGATATAAAAGATAAGATATTATTGGAAAAAATCTTTTCAAAATATAAATTTTCAATTTGTATTCACCTTGCAGCTCAAATTAATGTCCAAGAGAGTTTAGATAATCCCAAAAAATCTTTTGAAAACAATGTAATTGGAACATATAATATCCTTGAAGCAGCACGAAAATATAATACTAAAATAATTATTATTGGAACCTGTATGGTATATGATTTAGCAAATGTGAATAAACCTATATCTGAGACCCATCCAATTAAACCCTTATCTCCATATTCTGGTTCTAAATTGGCTGCTGAAGAATTGACTCTTTCATACCATTTTGGATTTAAACTACCCGTGGTAATATTACGCCCCTTCAATACCTATGGTCCTTATCAAAAAACAAATATGGAGGGAGGAGTAGTTTCTATATTTGTTAATCAAAAGATAAATAATGAAAGATTAAAAATATTTGGAAGCGGAACTCAAACTAGAGATTTAATTTACGTTGAAGATTGTGCAGAATTTATAGTCAAAGCTTCAGAAAATGAAAAATGCATAGGAGAAATAATAAATGCAGGAACAGGACATGATATTTCTATAAACGATTTAGCTATGTTAATAGTTGATGACAAGAATCGCATAGAACATGTAGAACATCATCATCCTCAAAGTGAGATAAACAAATTAGTATGTGATTCTTCAAAAGCAAAAGAATTATTAAATTGGGAACCTAAAACATCATTAGAAGAAGGAATTAAAAAACTTGAAAAATGGATAAAAAATGAGAGTTGAAAAAATAATGGAAAAACCTGCAATCGAAGGGGGAACACCAGTAAGAAAAGAATTTCTTCCTTATGGAACTCAATGGTTTGATGAAAAAGAAATAAATGAAGTTATTGATTCTTTAAAGTCAAATTGGATTACTACAGGTCCAAAAATGAAGTTATTTGAAGAAGGATTTAAAAATTTTATAGGATCCAAATATGCTGTTGCCGTAAATTCTGGAACAGCAGCTTTACATATTTCAACCTCATGTATAGATATCAAACCGGGAGATGAAGTAATAACAACGCCATTAACCTTTGTAGCTTCAGCTAATTGTGTTGTTTATAGAGGAGGTACGCCTATTTTAGCAGATATTAAAAAAGACACATATAATATAGATCCTAATGAGATAAAAAAGAAGATAACTCCAAAAACTAAAGCAATAATTCCAGTTCATTTTGCGGGTCAACCATGTGATATGGATGAAATAAAAGAGATTGCAGAAGAAAATAATTTAATTATAATTGAAGATGCTGCTCATGCTGTAGACGCGGAATATAAGGGTAAAAAAATCGGAAACATAAGCGATTTAACAGTATTTAGCTTCCATCCAGTTAAAAATATGACTACTGCAGAAGGAGGGATGGTAACTACTAATAATGACGAATTTACTGATAAATTGTTGATGTTTAGAACGCATGGAATTTCTAGAAATGCTACTAAAAGATTTGGAAAATCAGGAGGTTATTATTATGATATGCAATATTTAGGTTTTAGATATAATTTAAGTGAACTTCATGCCTCCCTTGGAATTCATCAATTAAATAAATTGGAATTATTTCAGAAGAGAAGAAGAGAAATTGTTAAAATTTATAATAGAGAACTGCAAAATATTGAAGAGATTACCATTCCATTTGTAAAAAATGACGTGAAACATTCATGGCATATATACGTAATTCAATTAGACTTAAAAAGCTTAAGGGTCGATCGAGAACAGGTTTTTTATGCTTTAAGGGAAGAAAATATTGGTGTAAATGTCCATTATATTCCTGTACATTATCATTCTTACTATCAAATCAAATACGGTTTGAAGAAAGGTATTTTACCAAATGTAGAATGGTTATATCCAAGAATAATTACGATTCCTATATTTCCAAGAATGAGTGATGATGATGTATATGATGTTATTAATGCTTTGGAGAAGGTTGTAAAATATTATAGAAGATAATATCTTATTTTATATTAATAGATCACTGGTTCAAATCCAGTCGTCGGCTCTATTAAAACATAAAAAATATTTAAACGACAATATAATAATAAAGAGGTGGAATAATTATGTTAAATAATATATTCAATCGTTCTAAATGCCCGATTAATATGAAATTAGAAAATTTCTCGAAATATGTTAGAAGACAGAGGATAGCAAGGTTTTTTGCTCAGTATGAGATATTTAAGAGGCAGATAACAGTGAAGGGAAGTGTAATCGAGTGCGGAGTACATCATGGTGGAGGGATTATGAGTTGGGCCAAAATTTCCAGTACTTTGGAACCATATAATTATCATAGAAAAATTATTGGTTTTGATACTTTCAGTGGTTTCCCATCTGTTTCAGAGATAGACAAAACAAACCCGAATGTTAAGGAGGGCATGTTTGCTGAAGAATATGACATCTTTAGTGAATTAATTGATGTTATTAAAGAGTATGATAATAACAGATTTATTAATCATAAAACAAAAGTGGAATTAATCAAAGGAGATGCAACTATTACTATTCCTAAGTTTATTGATGAAAATAAACATTTACTTGTATCACTTCTTTTTCTTGATTTCGATATATATGAGCCAACCGTAGTTGCTCTGGAACATTTCCTACCAAGAATGTCAAAAGGATCTATTGTAGTTTTCGATGAAGTAAATAATGAAGGTTGGCCAGGGGAAACTGTAGCGTTGCTTGAAAAATTCAATTTAAATGATTACAAATTGGAATGTTTTGAGTTTGAGCCAGAAATATCATTTATCCAGTTATAGTTCGTGAAACAACAAAGCTTTAAAAAAAATGACTAAGAATGAAATCAACTGTATAAGTATAGCTAAAAAAAAATTTGTATCATGAATAAAAAGATATTTCTTAGCGTCAAATAAACTGAGATGCGATTAAATTCCATTAAATTAAGCTTCTTAAATCTTTTTAAAATATTTTAAATTCAAAATATCCTGATTTAATCCATTTTTTTTGGGAGTCTCAAGAATAACGAGTTTATTCTCACTTTTTTCGATACAATTTTTTAGAAATTTTAAATCAAAATCTCCTTCACCTAAATTGAGATGTTCATCTCTAAGATTGTCTGTCTTTCCATCAGATATGTGAAACATATTCGGTTTTAATTTCAAAAGATCTTTTATAAACTCTTTGTAACTTATATTTTGAGCTAAAGCAGATTTAATAGCCTTCTCTAAATCTAAACAAAATCCAAAATTATTAATTTCCATATATTCATTGATCTCACTTTTTGAATAACCAATTGCTAATTCATTTTCAGTCCCGTATTTTGGCATGTTTTCAATAAGAACTCTTTGATCGTTAATTTTTTTTAAAAAATTTATGAAATATTTTTTTTTACCGAAATCAGGGTGTATTATTATATATTCTGCATTTACTTTAGTAGCGAATTCTTGTGTCTTTTTAAAAAAATTTAGATTTTTATTAATGTCATCATAGCTAAAACACACCCCCTGAGTAAGGGTTGGAGCATGGATTACAATTTGTATGTTTGCATCTATTAACAGCTGAATATCATTTTCTTGAAATGGTACATAAAGAAGTTCTAAATAATCGAAATCTTGGATTAACAGGTTAATTAGTTCTTTATACCAATTATTATTCGAACTCCAAAGTTTTATTCCATATTTCAATATCTTTCTCTCCTTCCCTTTCTTATAATATTCAAGGATTTTGGTCCTTCATTAAATAATAAATCAATCACTGACATATAAGGAACAAATTCACCAAAAAGCTGTGAGTATACGGGATGTTCGTAATTCTGGAAGGCTATTGAAATATTTTCCTCATGAAAAAGAGAGGTATCTATAAATTCTTGTGCTCCTTTTGCATCATACAAAAATGTAATCCCCATTTTTTTACATAAGTTTACAATTTTTTCTGTTTTTCCCATATTTTCATCTCTAAGATTTAATTTAGAGGAAAAAATAAATTTAGTTTTAATATCCAAAATTTCACAGGTAGTTTTGATTATTTTAACATTTAAATCCTTAATAAACTTATATTTCTGAGAATAAATTTGATGGAAGATATCTTTATAATTGTCAAAATAAGGTGCATTTTTATAGGTTAATGAAATTGTTCTCCAATGGTTCTCTAATTGATTTTTATTATCATATGAGATTAATATATCACAAATCACGGTATTCCTTGATGATTTTTTTATGGGTATTGTTAACAGGACCACTCCATTAGAAGTTTTAATTCTATTTCTGTGTTGCCATGATTTTTTTACAAATTGGATGTGATCAAACACAATATAAATATCGGTAGAAGCAATCATTTCAAAATAACCAATCCAAGGCAAGTAAGTTGGCTGAAGAATAGTCCCTTTCATTTTTTACAACTAGTTAAAAAAATTTTATTTTTTTATTAACTTTTTTTTTAATGATCAGAGATATCCATATTAAACTCTGTTTGTTTTACACTTTCATTTATTTTCTTTATATGAGGGTTTTCATCTAAAAACCTTATCAAATCTCCTGGATCAATTTCAGTGGAATTAAAATATCTACTGATTTTTCTCACAGTTTTGAAATCTTCAATAGTATCAACACAAACTCTTAACTCTGGTCGGAAAAACTTCATATCAACTTCTATTATTTTTACATTAAATAATTCAGGATTTTTTTCTATAAACGTTATAACATGCTCTCTATCGAAATTACTTTTTGCTAATTTACCAGATTTTAACAAAGCTTTTTTTGATAAAATCTCAATAGCACCTAACCCGTTAGGGTATCCACGTATATAGAAATAATCTGGTTTGTCAGTAAATTCTAAATACTTGCTTATGGATTCATTTAACAACTTAATGCTTAATAAAGGACAATCAGCAGTTAATCTTATAATAATGTCAAGATTGTATAATTTAGCAGACTCTACATATCTTTGGAGAACATTATCCTCACTACCTCTAAAACATTTTACATTATTCTCTTTTGCATATTTTTCAAGTATATCATCATTAGATTTATTTGAAGTAGCAACTATAACCTCATCAACATTCTTTGCCTGTAATGATTTTTGTATAAGTATCTGAATAATTGGGACACTATTTATCTTTTTAAGTACTTTCCCAGGCAATCTTGTTGAGCCTGTTCTTGCTTGAATTACAATTCCTACTTTCATGTTTAATTCATAATATAATTTTAGAAACAGATACTATTTTTTTAATTTCATCAGATGTTAATGATGGATATATTGGTACGGATACCATACTTTTAATTGCATTTTCTGCATTAGGAAAACTTTTCATTTGTTCATTATAAAAATAATGTAATGGAGGATATACGCCTCTTCCAAATTCAATATCATTTTTAAGGCCATCATTAATTATTTGCAACACATTTTTATTAGTTTTTACCATGTATCTAAAAAAGACACTATTTTTTGTTTTATTTATATTAGGGACAGTAAAGCTTTGATCGTTAAATTCTTCTGAATATAATTTTGCTATTTTCTTTCTTCTTTTAATAAATTTTGGCAAGTTTTTTATTTGATTTAATCCGATTGACGCCTGAATATCGCTTATTTCATATCCTAAATCGTGTTTTAATCTAATTTTTTCTTTATTAGTTTCAGATCTAAAAGAAATTATTTTTCTTTCGTAATTTGTTAAATCTTTTACTGAAGATAATATCTCATCGGAATTGCTTAATAACATACCTCCTTTACCAGTACTTATCATTTTTGAATTGAATGAGAA
>SDBV01005089.1_pt1 | contig 18667 bp, 19 predicted proteins | sample 2277081 | NCBI WGS metagenome assembly SDBV01 (sample SAMN10402039, study PRJNA504765) | marine sediment metagenome | isolation source: marine sediment core GS10_PC15, 223 cmbsf | place: Arctic Ocean: Southern Knipovich Ridge | collected 2010 | reverse complement strand
ATTGGATCACAATCTCCTTCGTCAGCAACCCATTCACATTCTTCATGCAACAAACATTCTTCTTGATTACCATCATAATTTACACAGGAGATTTCTTTTTCTCCACTAAAATAAAAATATCCAGCAATAACTAATATCAAAATCCCTACAACTATCCCAATAATCATACTCTTTTTCATTTTAATCCTCTCAAATTACTCTGAAGTACTATCACTAGCATCATCCCCTGAATCACTACTACTATCTCCTCCAGAATCATCATCAGAAGCATCAGTGTCGTCTAAAGTACCTGGTGTACCTGGTTCAGGCGGTGTCTCATCCCCAGTACCACCATCAATCACATCAGTGCTACCAGAATCACCACCATCTCCTCCTAGACCAGGAACAAAATCCTCATCCGCAACCATTCCAGGAGCCATTCCTCCACCTCCTCCATTTCCATTATCATCACCATCATCTCCTGCCATATAAGTTTTAATTTCACGAGTTAAACCATCATCTTTATCTTCTTTAACTATTTTATTTGCAACTTCCCAAGTTAGACCGCCGTCACTGTCGATAGTTTTGTTAAAGCTATCTACAACCCATTCCTTAATTTCCACGTCAATTTCATCCATTCTTATTTCTATTTCAACAACTCTCTCTCCATTAGTCTCTCCAACAACCTCGCTTGTTGAAGTCTGTCCTTCTTCTCCTTCAACTACTATTATCCATTCTGCTTTAAGCCCTGTTTTTTCTTCTTCTAAAACATAAAGTTCAAAATCATCTAAAAGATCTTCTTCATTATTTATTTTAGTTTTCATTTCATCAGAACTTTCTTTTACTTCTTCGGCAACATCTACAGAAACTTTTTCCTGCACAACCTGAAGTTTTTTCCACGCCCTTCCAAGATTTTTCGTCACTACTTCACTGTCTCCACTTTTACTACTTTCTATTGCTGAATCTACTTCTTTCTCTCTAATGTCTAAAGCCAACATTACTTTAGAATCCCCAAAAGAAAAAAACATTCTAACATTATCTACGAATCTATTAAAACCAGAATATGTTTGAGTCTGCTCTTGAGCTTGAATCAAGGGAGAAATTAATAAAATACTTATTAATAATATTACAATGATACCTCTTTTTATCATACTAATTAATAGAATACATCCTTTTAAATTTTATTATTTAAATTTTCCAAAACCTACTTAAATCAATCAAACAATAATTAATTATGACATCAAACTATTATTCTCAACACAAAAATACTCCGCTAACAGAAAATGAAATCAAGGAAAAATATAAAGATATTCAAGAAGAAATGCAAGAAGTTTTGAAATGGAAAAAAGAGGAGGAAGTAAAACTCAAAGATAAAAATTCATCGCCTCAGAAAAAAGGAGCGGCTAAACGAGCCTTGAAAAAAGTTGCGAGAAGAATCGACACTGTTCAAGGTCAAATTATTTATTGGGAAATGAGAATAAAAGGAGAAAGTCATTTCAAGGCAAATTTAGAAAAAAACGAATTCTGGGCCAGTTGCAGAGAAAAAGCAGAAGCAGAACAAAAAGCAAAAGAAGATGCTGAGTTGCCTGAATTATTAAAAAGGAAATTATGAATTTCCCTAAACCCCAATAACTCCTTCTTGCCAATCTTTCAAAATCACTCTTGCAACTCTATCAGCATGAACTTCACCACCTTTTTTCAACAAACCTTTTTTCTTTCCAATCTTCTCAATTAAATCCTCTGCATCATCAAATTTAATCTTGTAAAACTTCTCCAAATCTTTTTGATTCATCTTCACAATTTCATTCAACGCAAGTTCAGGGTCTTTAACCTGATTATGCGACCTCCCACCAATCTTAACATGTTGCGCAATCTTCTTCTCATCAGACATAGAATATGCTTCAGTAGGAATAACTCCAGGAGAATCCAATAAATGTATCCCCTCAGCCAATCTCAATTTCTGAATCCCTTTTGTAAAACCCGCCTCAGAACCTGTCTTCGCAGATGCCCGCCCAATCAAAAGATTAATCACAGAACTCTTTCCAGTATTCGGATAACCTATTACTCCCACATTAACAAATCTATAATTGCCCTTAGTAAACATTTCTTCAGAAATGTTTCGGGGCCTCGAAGAGGTTCTCGCACCTCCTTGGTGTACACCCTTGGGTGCACTTTCTCTTTTAACCTTCGCAGCCTCCTGCTTAATCTTATTTCTCAACTCAGTAATCCCAGTCCGATTTTTACACGAAACAAAAACCTTCGGATTCAAACTCTTATCTCGTTTCCGCGTAAGATCCGACTTATTCAAAACATAAATTATTTTCTTGCCTCTATCCTTAATCAACTTTTCAATTTCTTTATTCTGCATCTCTTTAGGAAACCGTGCATCAAAAATCTCCAAAATAATATCTGAAATATCAATTAACTTCACCAACAACAAAGGATACTTACCCCGCTGCTTCTGAAGATTTTTCAATTTCTTAGCCGAACGCTCTTGCCTTTTTGATGCCATAAAATATTAAAGAATTATGAGTTTATTAACTACACCCACGCCAAAGACCTAAATTTAACAAATAAAATTCCCAGAGAAAGATATAAATATTCCTTGGTCTAAAATTAAATATGAAACAAAATAATATAAAATTTATTGAAAGGGAAATGACTGATTCTGAATTAAAATTAATGAATAAGGGTTTTAACAAAAATATGGCTAAGTTTAACAATCCTCCCTTAAAACAAAAAAGGTTCACAGTAGTTATAATGGATGATAATAATTTTATTGGTTGTGCTAGTGGTCTAACAAATGACAATAAAAAATGGTTTTATTTAACAGATCTTTTTGTTAATGAAAAATATAGAATGCAAGGATTGGGTACAAAAATTCTGAAACAACTAGAAGACAAGATTATGAAAATTGGAATCAAACATATTTGGACATGGACTGCAGAATTTGAAGCCCTTCATTTTTATAAAAAACAAGGGTACAAGGTATTTTCTGAAATGAAAGATTGGTATAAATCAGGTCATAGTCGTTTTGGATTCTTAAAAGATATTTAAAAGGTTACGCCCACGCCGATAGCATTGGGGGAGTTCCAAAATTCCTGTTTCATTTTAACTTACCCCAATATTTATCTAAATTCTTTTCGGTCAAATTTTTATCTAATTGATCCATAAAATAATCAAGTAATTCCTTTGAAAGATGTTTTTCAAATCTTTCTGGTTTATTCCATTGTTTTTTCTTAATTTGTTTTAAAACTTTTTTCTTATTAGAAGTCAATTCAAATACGTCTATTAAAACAACCCTTTTTCCATCCCATCCTAGATTTGAAAGAAATTTGAAAGTTTTTTCATGTATTCGATATTTCCATAATTCTAACCAAAATTTAATTATTTTATCTAATAGTTCTTTTGTCTCTTTACTCTTTGATTTCTTTATTTTTTCTTTTAAATCAATAACTTTTTTCTGTTTTACCTTATTATTTTCAATGAATTCTAAATCTGCTAATAATTCTTTTGGAATTTTTGATTTTTTGATTATCTTTGTGGAATCTTTAATATCAGAAAGCATCTTGTTAGTTCTTTTGTCCAATTCTTCTAATTTACTCTTCCATGCTAAAAATTTCCTTACTTCAGTTTCTATTTCTTTTTTGTTCTTTGGAGTTTTTATTACATAACCTTCATAGATATCAATCCAACATTGCCATCCCCCTAATCTTTTTTTCATTTAAATCCCTATTACTATAAAAAATTAAAGATATTATATAAAACCACCTCACTGTTCTGGCATTGAATAAAAAGGTATTACGCCCACGCCGAGCGGTTTGTTTTTGTTTAACGCCCTTTATTTTTTTACCTAATTTACTAAGGAAATTTAAGTTTTTAAAACTTGTTTGTTACTTAAGGAGTACAGAATTATTTCTTCTTCCCAATAATCAAATAATGCTTATAATCGTCATCTTTGATTTCAATCTCAAAATCTGAAAACATTTCCTTAATTTCGGATACATCAAAATAGTGGTGTACAACTCCTTGTTCATGCCCTTTGGTTGGGATAAAAGTATTTTTTTCTATTTCCAAAGGTTCTTTGTGGGATATATCTTTTATCTTTGGTACAGTAATAAATATTTTTCCTTCTGGTTTTAATACTCTTTTTATTTCACTAATTAATTTTTCAACCTCATACAACCTATTGTGATGCATTGCTTGAGTTGAAACAATACAATCAAAAGCATTCTCTTCAAAAGGCAATCCATCATAAAAATCATTACAAATTAATTCAGCATTCAAATTTTTTTCATCAAGATATTTTTTAGTAATCTCGATTCCCCTTTGAGCTGAATCAATTCCTGTAACTTCAAATCCATTCTCTGCGAGATAAACAGTATGCCTCCCACTTCCTGAGCCTAAATCTAATATTTTAATCCCTTTTTCTAAAGTTGAGATAAATGACTCCAAATCATTATGAACTTCATTAAAAAAAGTTCCTTTTGATGAAAATATTTCTTCCCAATCTTCTTTATCTTTTTTAATTAAGTTAATATCATAATCATGACTTAACTTATTTGTAATATCTTTTATTTCATTTATAGAATCATTAATTCTTTCATCAAATTTTTCTAATTTATCTTTTTTTATTCTTAATAAACTTCCAAGAACTCTTAATTTAGTAAGTAGTGTTAGTATTAAAAATATTTTTCTACCATAGCCAATTTTTTTATCATATTCATCAATTAATTCCTTTTTTTGAACATCATCTAATTTAGAATTTTCAATAAAGAATATTAAATCTTCGACCAAGGGGGCAACCCTTGAATTCTCGAAATCAATTAGGTTTAGTTTACTCTTTACAATAATGTTTCTATCAACAAAATCCCCATGAATTAAATTATTTGAATTTTCATAGATTTCTTTATAACACAAATAAAAGTTGTCTACGACAGAAATCAAGAAATCTGCATCATGTTTTTTAAGAAGATATTTTTTTATTCTTTCTCTGACTTCCTGAAGTTTTTTATCATAAGGCCCTAATATCTCAATTTCTGTGGGCTTTTCAATCCCATTTTTTAAAGAATGAAGTTTTACCATCAAACTTATCGCTTTCTTATACAATTCAAAATTTTCGGTGCTTTTTAGAGACGAACCTCCAAAATAATTCATTAAGATCCAGGGGTTGTCTCCACCATTGGCTATCAATGGCTCAACCTCATCTAAATGTGAAGAAAAATAGTTTATTGCTTTTCTCTCTCTTTGAAATGATCTTTGGTTTTCCTTATCTTCACGGGACTTATAGATTTTTAGAATATATTTCTTATCATTTGCGCTAACTACAAATAAATTATTTTTTGAAGGAGTTTCTAGCTCTTCATAGCTTAATTCTTTACAATTTATAGATTGCATAATTTCTTGTTTTATTGTTTCTATCATCTTGAATATATATAATCCCTTACTCTTTTAAGATTTTGTTCAGCCATTAATTCATTGTATTTAAATAAATCTTCTAACTTTCCAGAGCCCGAATGCAAATGTTTTGCACTAATACTCAATGTTTTTATGGGATTATTTTCTGCTAAGGTATTATTAACTAATCCAGTTAATCCAACTTCAGGAACATGCTCTTCTAATACAACTATTTTTCCAACATCTTTTGATAATTCAACCACCTTATCTTTGTCAAAGGGTTTCATAGAATGGCATGAATAAACTCCAGTGGAAATTCCTTCTTGTTCTAAATATTTAGAAATGTCCATGGTACACGGCAACATTATCCCAGAAGTGATTAATGACACATCTTCACCTGATTTAATTTCTGAGAGTTTACCGATTTCTACAGGGTAGTCTCCTACATCTCTCCTATCAAAACTTCTAGACAATCTAAGATATGCTGGCCCAATATCTAAAATACCTTTCATTATCTCTTCTACCTCATGTGCATTACTAGGAACAAAAACTTTAAAGTTTGGAAGAGTACTCATCATTCCGATATCATTCATTATTTGATGGGAAGACCCATCTTCCCCATTTAATCCAGCATACATTCCAACCACCTTTACATTTAAATTAGGTAATGCTACCGATTGATACAATTGATCATAATTTCTTCTAACTACAAAAGGGGCAATACTATGTATAAATGGAACTTTTCCACAGTAAGCAAGTCCTCCTGCCACACCAGTCATGTTTTGTTCAGCAATTCCACAATTAACCGACCTATTTGGAAATTCATCTTTAAATTGACAAGTTCTACTTGATTTAGATAAGTCTGCGTCTAATGTCACGACTCTTTCATCTTCCTTTCCTAATTGGATTAGTGATTCAATATATTGGTGGTTCATACTTTTACTCATTTTATTCCTCCCATATTTTCTATTAATGACTGGCTTTTCATATTTCCTTTACATGTACTTAATTGAGCGATATATTTATCTAGGTCTTCAGGTTTATGAAAATCACTACCACAAGTTACAAGACAACTATTTTTCTGAGCTTCTGACTCAAGAAGAGAAATCTGTTCTACGGAATGTCTAGGCGAATAAATCTCTATGCCAGATAATCCCGATCCAAATAAATAGGTTAATACTTCATTATACCTTTCTTGGGCGTTATTACAATATTCTTCTAATGAATGGTATTTGCTAAAGGGATGAGCTAATATTAAATTTTCAAAACCAGCCTGACGTGCTTCTCTAACTGAAGGTAGATTTCTGGAAGTAATTGACCTTATCGGAGCAACAAATTCTCTATAAGATTTATCATACGGAATATCATTTCTATGCATAATAGAATTTGCAATCTGATATGAATGATGTATTCTTTCGGACATTAATTCTTCTTCATCAACTTCATTTAATCCATTTATTCTCAGTTTTTCATTTATTTGTTTTATTCTGTTTGCAGTTCCATTTCTTTTTCTTTCTTCAATTAATTTTAAAAATTTTCTTTTGTCTTCGTCTATTTTAAAGCCATAAGATAAGATATGAAACTCATACCCCTTTTCTTCTAAAGTTAATTCAACTCCAAGTATAACCCTTATTCCTTTTGGAACTTTAAGACTTTTAAGATCTTCATAGGCTCTTATTGAATCATGGTCTGCAAAAGAAATAACCTTAAATCCTTTTGAGTTATATAATTCTAATAGTTCTTTTGGACTCATTTTTCCGTCTGAATAATGAGTGTGTATATGCAAATCAATCATTTTTAATTCCTCCCCCATATTTACTTAAGATTTCATCTTCAATTTTTCCATGTACTGAATGAGAACCAGGATTATTTTCATACTCAGATACACCCTTTCCTTTAATTGTTTTTGCAACCAACATTTTAGGAGATTTTGAAGAATCAGATTTCATCTTTCTGAAAGCATCATTTAATTCTGAGTGATTATGTCCGTCACAAGAATATGTTTTCCAACCAAAAGAATTCCATTTGTCTATTAAGTTTCCCATAGGAAGAACACTTTCACATGATCCGTCATGTTGTAATCCATTATAATCTACAATCCCCATAAGATTATCTAAATTTTGTGCAGATGCAAACATAGCAGCCTCCCATATTTGCCCCTCATTCAATTCACCATCCCCCATTAAAACATAAGTTAAATAATTTAATCCATCCATTTTTGCTCCCAAGGCCATTCCACATCCAATAGATAATCCTTGCCCTAAGGAACCAGAAGTTGCCTCTACTCCAGGAGTGCCAACTTCAGGATGCCCTTGAAATAATGAACCAAATTCCCTATAGCTTTTTAATTGGTCTTTTTCAAAAAATCCTTTTCTTGATAATATTGAATATAGTGCCATATCTCCATGCCCCTTTGACAAAACAAATCTATCTCTAGAAACACCCTTTGGATTTTCTGCATCAACATCCATTTGATTAAAATAAAGATTTCCCAATACATCAACAATTGAAAGAGCACTTCCAGGATGTCCTGATTCGGCATTAGAAATATATCTAAGAATATCTCCTCGGGTTTCTCTGCATATTGTTTCTAATTCTTTAATTTCCATATGTTCCTCCTAAAAATCTCAAAGGATTTTCATAACATACTTTTTCTGCTACATCTTCATCAATTTCAGATAACTTTTTCTTAAAATCTCTAACAGTATTTACCTCGGCTAAGCTCTGTTTTTTCAAAGGGAGATTAGAATAATCACTATTTACTACAAACTGATCAATTAATATACTGTTTTTTAATATTAGTTTTATTGCTTGGTCTACAGATAATTTACCATATTCTTGTTGGATAGTAATTCCTAAAAAATATTCTGGGCTATGCCAATCTAGAATATCTTGATCAACATGATCAATAATTGCTTGCCCAGGTCTAATTCCTTGGGAAGTTAATAACTCATATGCTCTTTTGCTTGCTCCAACTTTATTTCTTATTGGAGTATGAACAATTAGGGGCAATCCATATTTGTTAGCAATTTTTACTTGTTCGTTTAATAAAACAACTTCTCCATTATTTGACGAATCTAATCCTAATTCTCCTAATAATGGTATCTTTCCTTGCCTACATTTATCTTCTAAATCACTTAAATAATTTCCAAGTTCTATAGTTTTATATTCTGTATAGGGTTGTAATCCATAAGCATAAGTAATATTTCCCTTTCCATCATATAAACTAACTGAATCAGGTATTTTCATAAAGGTATCTAATGAAATAACTTGTGTATCACTATCTAACTCTCTAAAGTGTTCAGCATCCCAAAATTGAGTGTGGGTATGAGTATCTATGCATTTTTTATTTGCCATTTTATTTTCTTATTATATCCTCCAAAATTCTTGTTGATTCTTCAAAACTCCAATCTTTAATTCTTGATTTAGCATTTTGAGATAATTCACGCCAAAGCGAATCATCTGAAGCTAATCTCAATATTTCTTCAGCCCATTCTTCAGCACTTTCTTTGATTATTATTCCACCGTTTCCACAATATTCTGGAGAACTGCATTCATCTAAAACTAATGTTGGGGTTCCCATTGCTTGAGCCTCTAATATCGATGACCCCCCAGTTTCAATTCTTGAAGGAACAAGATGTGCTCTATGTTTACCAAGTTCCCTAAGTAAGGTTAAATGTGGAATATTATCGTGTTGAACCAAATTTTTTGATGGAATTTTCCTTAAATATTCTTCGACCTTTGCATAAAACTCAGGATCATTTTTTCTTTCAGTTCCCCAAAGGTGTTCATTTCCATACATATGTAATTTTAAATCTCCATTAACTTTAGTTGCTAAATAAAATGCTTCCAAAGCTATATCTGTTCCTTTTCTTGGATGAACTACATTTGCATATGAAAAAGAGGTTGCATCTCTTTTAGGTTTATCTTTTGGCATAAAAAATTTGCTAATACCTAAAGGATGTCTAAATGTGGGAACACCAAGTCCAGAATATTCTCCAATTAAATAATCAGACGGACAGGTTATTCCATCAAGTTCGCTTGCCATTTCCCTTATAGCATCTTTTGCATTTGAGGGATTAACTGGGCGAACTAATCTTTTTTTTGCTTTAACTGGTATTTCAAATGGTTTCCAAATAAACATAATTGCATCATATTCCTCTTTTGTCGGATTATTATAATCTACATGATGGCCATTCATTTTTAGGTGGTGCATATACTTTATTGAAGATATTTCAGCCCCTCCGATATAAGTTCCATCAGATTTAATTTGACTCAAGTCAGCAACACTTAAATCTTCTCTTCTTGGATAAGAATATAAAATATTCATTTTCTACTTGCCTCCCATTCTAACAGACTATAAATTGACCATAATTTTCTTGCGTTTTCCAAAGTTACATTATTGAAAAGTCCTTCAATATATTCATTACCAATAACCTGGGGAAATTGAATTTCAGAATTTTCAAATAATGGAGAAAAATGTTCTTGAAATTTAAGTGTATGAACTTCTTTTAATGGTAATTCATATCCATGCCTTTGTTCAAGAGTGCTTTCCCTTTGAGTTTTCTTTCTATCAATTATTTCATCTGGAATAATTCCTCTCGCAAAGGATTTAAGTTGTTTTTTTGGATATTGTGAAAAATCCATCCCAGAATATCCTTGGAAAGCTAAAAATGGAAATATTGTTTTTATTCTTGAATCATTAGCTTTTTTTGTTACATTATCCCTTAAGCTTATTGACCTATCAAATTCTAATATTCTTTTGTAAACATCTTCTGGAGAATCTCCTTGGAATCTGGATAATGTTTCTCTACCAAGCTCTGGAAATTGAGGTAGGGTAGCAACAGCTTCATCAATAGAACCGCTTTCGTTACATCTTCTGTACCTTCCAAAGCCTAAAAAGACTTCATCGCTTCCTTCTCCAGAAAACATAACATCTCTTCTATCTTCTTTAGCTTGGTCAAGAATTTTATTTACTCCGATTATCGCAGGATCACAAATTGGCTCACCCATGCCATTAAATTTAACTCGATAAAATTCATAGCAGTCTTCATTATTTTGTGTAACAGTTCTGTGCTGAATCCCTTCTTGGTCTGCCAACATTCGTGCTAATCTTGCATCTCTTGAATCCCCATTAGAATTATCTAATGTATATGCAACAAGATTTGAATTATTTCCTCTTAATTTATAATTAGCATCAGCTACTAATTTCAATATTAAACTGCTATCTATTCCTCCTGATAAAAAGATTCCCATATTTTGATTCCATCCAACAGATCTATCAATTGACCATTTAAATCCTTCCCAATTTAATTCATCGATTTTCACATCAGAAGAATAAGTTGTCTCTCCCGTAGATAAATCAATCTTCTCTCCCGGAAGTAATTTTCTCACTCCTTGAATTAAAGTTTTTGGAGATGGCATAAATCTTAAATTTAAATATTCTGCAACATTTGAATATCCTTCCATAGACACAAAATCAGATAAATCTTGGCTGGCTCTTGGATCTTCTGAACTATCTACATAAATATTTTCCAGACCATAAACTCCTCTAGACAAACAATTTACACCTTCTTCTCTTAATTGCGAAAAAGTTTTTATTCCAAATCTATTTTTTGAAGTTTCGGGAATTTCAATTTCAGATCTATCCATTTTTTTCTCCAATATTTTTAATACAATCACATTTAGTAATTCCCGTATAATTTTTTTTCAATCTCATTGCATAAGTCACAGCACAAGAATTATGAAATAATACAGGTTTCTTAAAATAATTTTTATTTCTGATGAGTTTAATCTTTTCCAATATTTCTTCAGACAAGTATTTTTGGTCACTTTCACTTAATGAGAGATTAATATTTCTATTTTCAATATTTTTTCTAACATTTTTACTAAACTGAATACCTCCAATTATGACACCTGTTGCATAAGACTCAACCAAACTAAAAACTTCTTCTAGGGATTCTAAACTATCATTAAAAGGTGGAATTATTGGCCTAAAATGTATGAATACTGTAAATTTGTATTTATTGAAATTTTTTAATGTTTCTTTTTTCAAATCTTTATTTGGAGATTCAAACTTTGTAGGCAGATTAGAAAATCCGTACATAATAATTAAATCTTCTTTAAAAGGTAGTAATTTTTTTATTACTTCCTCTTCTATGGGAACTTTAGAAATGATAACAATTTTCTTATTAATATCAGCCTTTTTTATCAATCTAACTAGATTTATTGTACATTCAATTGTTTCTGGTAAAAATGGATCTGTGGAGGAGTCATGAAGGGAAATAGGATAATCTGATTCAATTAATTCTTTTTTAGATTTTAATAATTCTATAGTTTCCTCATCAGTTGCAAACCTTTCTGGTCTTTTGAATACATTAAAAAGACCCTTATGACTTAACCTATAACAATAAGCACAACCAACACTACATCCATAAAAAGGATTTAGAGAAATAAATGATTTGGATTTAAAACAGAGATTATCCTCTAAAAATTCTTTTAATCCAATATCTTTTTTTTCAAATGATTTCATTTTAACTTCTTTTACCTCCATATTTTTCTACTGCTTTTGAATCAAAGCCAGATGATGATTTTAACCCAGACCTTCTATACAAATGATCTGTTTCAAGTGCAATTGCTCTTAACATTAAAGAATAAATTTCAAATTCTGATAAATCTTTTGTATGGTAATTTGGAGGGAAACCTTTAGTAATATAATTATCAAAATTCTTTGAATTCAAAACCATGTCACTTTCCGAAGGATTTACAAATATGTGACTTCCAGGATAAGGGGTAAATACACTACAAGAGATAGTTTGAATAAGATCCTCTCCCAATACTTGGTCTAATCTTTCAAGAGTCTCATGACAATCTTGTAATTTTTCTCCAGGATATCCTAATATGAAGTTTGCCTCCCTTATAGGAAATATATCTTTGATAGTCCTTAATTCAGATAAATATCTCTCATAAGTTTGTTTTTTTCCCATTAATTTCAATGTATTATCAGATAAACTTTCTAATCCAAACTTTATGCCTACAAAATTATTATCTGCCATATGTTTATACATATCTTTCGACATAATTCCTGGTCTTGTTTGAAAAAAGAATGAAGCATCAGGGAAGTTTCCATGCAAAATCTCGGCTAAATCCTTTGTTCTTTTTTCAGGAATACCCGTTAAACTATCTGCAATCCAGATAGTATTTCCAGCATATTTTCTTATTGTATCTATATCTTCGAGAACTGCATCAAAATCTCTAAAAGTCATTGTTCCATTTTCAACACAAAAGTTACATGAAAAAGGACACCCTCTTGCTGTTTGTAATTGAATTGACATGTTTTCTAACATTCCTTCAGGAATTAAATGATATGCAGGAATTGGAATTTGAGACCCATCCATTCTATCTCTTGCAGGTTTGATCATATATTCTCCATCAGTTTTAAGAGATAATCCATCTATTTTATCAAGGCCACCACTATCTCTCAAACAATCTATTAATTCATCAAGAGTTTTTTCCCCCTCTCCCCTTACAACTCCATCAAACCCATCATCTAAAGCTTGCTCTGGCAGGTAAGTTACATGTGGTCCTCCAACAATTGTTAAAAGACCAGGATTGGCTTTCTTTGCTTTTTTTAAAGATTCTAATGCTCTATTGTATGTTACAGTCATTGCTGTAAAACCCATAAGATCTGAAGTTTCAGCAGCATCCCTGAGTGCAGATTCCCATTCACCCGTATCTTCAAGATAGTCTTGGTGTAAGATACTTGTTTCCACTCCTTTCTTCTCCAATAAAGACGCAAGAGACAAAACTCCAATTGAGGGTTTAAATGTTTTGTTTCTTGGTTTAAATGGTTCAATATTATGCTCTTCATATATTCTTTCAAAATATTTTTCTTTTGCTTTTTTTCTATATCTCTTTAATTCTTTAAAGAGGGGCATAACTACATAATCTGGTTCTGAAGGAACAACTAAAGATACTTTATCCATTTTCATTTTCATTTATATTCTCCTAATTTAGTTAAATCAATAGTGCTATAAGTATCTACACCATTTCTATTATGAAGTAATCTTGAAACAAGTGAATTAAATTCCAACATTGCAGTATATAATTCAAATTCAGAAAAATCTTTTGTTCTGAAATTTGGTGGAAAAGAATGTCTCGCAAATTTAGAGTAATCTCTATCATTGATTGTTAAACCCGATTGTTCTGGATTTTCAAAATGAGTTGTTCCAGGATATGGAACAAATAATCTTGCACTTGCTGAAGATAATAATCCCTCATCCATCATTCCTTCAAGCCTATCTAATGTTGTGTGAAAATCTTTTTTCGTATCTCCAGGATATCCAATAATGAAACTTCCTTCAATATAAGGAACCAATCCCTTAACATCTCTTAATGTTTGGACATAATTTTCGTAAGTTTCTTTTTTCCCTTTGCCCATTAATTGTAATGTGCTATCAGACAAACTTTCAAGCCCAACCCATAATCCAATAAAATTATTTTCAGATAAAAATTCAGTCATATTTGGATTCATTAAATCTACTCTATTTTGATAGAAGAAATACAAATCTGGGAAGTTATTATTTATTTCAGTAACTAAATTTCTTGTTCGTTCATTATCTATTCCAAAAATACTATCTGAAAGAAAATAATTATTAAAGGGAAATTTTTCTTTTGCTTCTGCAATATCTTCAAGTACTCTTTCAATAGGTTTAACTTCATATTGTCCATTTTCAACACAAAAGTTACAGCTGAATGGACAACCTCTTGAAGTAAATAATGGAATTGATGATCTCTCTCTCATTTCAGCAGGGATTAAATTATAATCAGGATTTACAATGTCTCCTTCATTAATTCTTTTTATTGGTGTCCTTAATATTTTCCCATCTTTGGAATATGTTAATCCCTCAACTTGTTGAAAATCTGTTCCATCACGGACTCCTCTAACCAACTGATTTATTGATCTATCTCCATAACCTCTTATTACAAAATCAAATCCGTCTCTAATAGCTTCTTCATCATTAAATGTGACATGAGGCCCCCCAACAACAACAGGAATATCTTTTCTTTTTTCTCTTATTGATTTTAAATAATTAACAGCACCAGGATACATCTTAGTTAAAGCTGATATTCCAATTAAATCTGATTCACTTAACATTTCTTCTAATTCTCTTTCTGCAGTTCCTTTTTCAGATCCATAATCTTCATGGAGTATTCTTACTGAATGGCCTTGATCTTGAAGTGCTCTTCCTAATGATAAAACTCCAATAGATGGCTTATAACTTACCCCCCTCCCAGGAATTGATACTAAATTAAATTGATTGAATGGGTGGTCAACTTTTGAAGCTTTCTTTCTACTTCCTTTTATCTCTTCATACATTGGAAAACAACAAATATCCGGTTCTTTGGGAACTATAAATCCAACTTTCATTTTAAAATACCCTCCAAATTATTTTTTCTTAAAAAATCCCTTAATTGATTTTCATTTGGTAAACCTTTTCTTCCACCAAGAGACATGCAGTTTAATGCTGCTACAGCTGAAGCAATAATTAAAGAATCTACAACACTTTTTTCGTTTATTGTAGAATAGGTTATTCCAGCCAAGAATGCATCTCCTGCTCCGGTTGAATCAACTATATCAATCCCAAAGGAGGGTTGATAAGATATTTTTTCACTATTAAAATCAATACCATAAGAACCATTTTTACCTTCAGTAATAAAGGCTTGTTTTAGGGGAAACTTTTTAAGTAAATCCCTAATATCTTCTTTGTCCTCAATTCCAGTAAATCTTTTTATCGATTCTTCTGGCGCAACTAAAACATCAACATAAGGCAATAATAATCCTGCCTGACTTGTTGATTCAGCACCATAGATTATTTTTTTGTTTTTCTGCCTTGCAAATTTAACAACCTCTTCTGTGCATTCTTTTTCTAATCCATCAATTAAAATTACATCTGAAACATCTATCAAATCATAAGGTACTTGATTTTTTTGAAGATAATCTGTTCTTGGAATTTTTCTCCATAATACTGTTCGAGATCCATTTTCACCATTGCTTATTATAAATGATTTATTGGATTCATATGCAGTTCTTGCTACTTCTGAAACATCCATTCCTTCATTTTCTAAACTATTTACAATCATATCTCCTTCAATATCCTGGGAAGTATTTCCAACATAGCTTGTTTGATAGCCTAATCTTGACAGACAAACAAGTGCATTTGGAATTGGCCCTCCTGGATGAAAATCACATTGTTCATATCCTAAGCTTTTTCCATCTTCAATAGGAAATCCATTTGTTAATATTGTATAATCTAAGGTATTAACCCCGATTCCTAAAACTGATTTCATATTGTTTCTCCAAGTAATTTAATTAATTTTGTTTGAGATTGTCTTATTTTCCTCTTATCTAATTGTGTGATATTAAAAAAAGGCCTTGAGTGCGGAAGATCTGAAACAACAAAATATCCAGAATAATTATCAAGATGTTTTTTATAAAAATCATTTTCCATGTCCACTACTTCACTATCTTCAGAATATTTTTTATCTAAAAGACCATCAACAGTTTGAATCCTTACTCTTCTAAATTCAAGAATAAAGACTGAATTATCAGAATCCTGAACAATATCTCCTATTTGTAAATCTGGACTTAATCCCCCCCCATATCCTAACATATAAACTGGTTTAGACGATTCAATAGCTTTAGCGATATCCTCAGAAGCTCTTCCCCTTGGGACTTCCATTAATAAATAACTATTATTATTTAATGAAATAACTGAAGGATTATACCATCCTCCAAGTTCTTGTTGTAGTTCATACGATCTTAATAATTCTTGTTTAATTCCAGGCAAGGGTGTAACTAGGAGGGGTAATTCAATTTTATCTACACCAAACCATAACTTTCTAATTTTATTTTTTTCATCCATTTTTTAATTTCCGTCCTTTAAATATAATTGGTCCGAACTAATTATTTTTCCAACAAGACATCCCGAAGGATTTTTAGTCCAGTAAGCCATAACTTTATCATGCATTAATTCATCAAGTGATTTATCAAATAATGTTCCTTGAGTTTCTAAACATGTTAATCCTAAACAAGGTCTTAATGATCCATATTGTGTTACATATACCTCTTCCCTATCAGCAATACGACACTTTTTTGTTTCCCTATCTTCTGCATTTAATAATACTGAAAAATCTAAATCCATATTTTCCAATCTATCTCTTAATCTTTTTACATCATCTGGAGAAACATATAAGTGTTGATTTTTTTCCATTTCTCCAGTTTTTATTGGATTTAATATTCTCCATTTTCTAATATTTGCTGGATTTTCATTTAGATATTTTGCAATAGGTTCAATTTCATCATAATTTGATACAAGTAATATAGAGTTAAGTGCGAACAATTCCTTTTTCCCATTTTTAAGAAGATTATCAACTCGAGGTCTAACCCATGGAGTTCTTGTTCTGTAAATCTCTTCTTGGACTTTTGGATCTAATGAATGAAATGAAAAATTGTATCCAATATTGTTTGAATTGAAAAAATCCAACAATCTTTCATCAAGACCAAAACCATTTGTACAAATTCTTAGATATAATTCATCGAGATTTTGGGTTTCCAAAATTGGCTGAAGTCCAACAGTTGTTGGTTCCCCCCCCGTAATTGTAATATCTTTTATTCCAGATTGAACTATTCTTTGAAGAAGTTCTTTTCTTTGTTCATCAGTTATTTGGCTTTCTCTATTTTTTGTAAATGAACAATGAACACAATCTGCTGTGCAATCATCAGTTATTTCCCAGAAAACCTGTTTAACCAAATCACTTCCCATTTTCTTTTATTGGAATATACAATGTACAGAGATATAGTTCATGCACATTCCAATCCTCCGAAGGTTTTACAAGAATATTTGGTTTTTCTGATTTTGGATTTAACCAGCATAATGGGTCTGGTCCATCAAAATGACCATATTCTAAATATGAAGCCCCAATATCTCCTCCTTCGCAAGTATCATATACATTACATTCATTACATTTTCCTTGAGGTACTCTTTTTGCCTGTATTCTTTTAAATATTGGAGAGCTCATTATTTTTTCAAGACTTTCTGTTTTAATATTACCGCCACTTTCAGTTAAAAATACTGAAGGACTAACTTCCCCATTGGGTTGGATTCTTATAGAAGTTTTTCCAGATGAATCGCCCACTGAATGGCATCTTCCTCCAAAGGCAGACCTAAACAAGGGTTCAGGAGTTGACACTCTATATTTGTCTTTTCTTTTACTATTCAAAAAGGCATAAGCATCTCTTAATTCTTCTGGGGTAAGTTTTAAATCATCTTCATTTACCTTTCCTCTACCGTTTGATCTGAAACGATTTAGTCTCCAATAATCAACATTTAATTCTGTTGCTAAATTATATATTCCTTCTAACGTTTCAACATCAGTATTTTTCTTTGTAAGGCAAGTTACAATCTCAGTATCCATTCCATGTGAAACTAAATATTTTATACAGTCTTTAGCTCGTTGATAAACATCTATTTTTGCTCTACTATTCCTAAATTCATTATGTCTTTGAGCATCCGGAAAGTCAATGCTAACACCAATATCATCGAATAAATGTAAATGATCTTGAATTTTTCTTAGAGTTGTTCCATTTGTTGTATATGATACTTTTATTCCCTTAGATTTTATGTAATCTACTAAAGGAATAAAATCAGATCTTATTGCACATTCTCCTCCCCCAAAGTTAATTGCACTTGTTCCATAATCTGCTAATTTATCAACCACAGATCTTGCTTCTTCATAGGTTAATTCATCTGGTGATGGCTGACCTGCACTACTATAACAATGTTCACAATTTAGATTACACATTCTAGTTAGGGACCAGCCTGCAATCAGTTTTTCCATATAAAAATATAAAATTGAGATTATTTAATACTTTTGGTAGATGTTATTATAAAGTAGTAAATTTAATATTCTTTCACTTTAACAACGCCCATACCGAGCAGATAGAAAAAGTTTTGTCCCCTTCCAAAAAAGAGAACACTAAACTTTTTCCAGACGCCCACCGCCAGAAATCGAACCTGAAAAGAACCAAGTTTCTTTTCGAATCTCCTTAGAATTAAAACCTCTTTGTCCAACATCCCAAAGCAAATGATGTTTAAAACATCATAAACGCCCACGCCGAGCGGTTAGGAAAAGTTTAACGCCCTTATTTTTATCTAAATTACCAAAGAGAACTTAGTTTTTAAAAGTTGGTTGCTACTTAATGGGTGCAGTATCGGTTATCTTAACATCT
>SDBV01005088.1_pt1 | contig 18668 bp, 15 predicted proteins | sample 2277081 | NCBI WGS metagenome assembly SDBV01 (sample SAMN10402039, study PRJNA504765) | marine sediment metagenome | isolation source: marine sediment core GS10_PC15, 223 cmbsf | place: Arctic Ocean: Southern Knipovich Ridge | collected 2010 | reverse complement strand
ACGGGGCGTGAAAACGTGTATCTCAATGGCGCCGTGCTCGGCATGAAGAAACGTGAAATCACCAGCAAGTTCGATGAGATTGTTGCGTTCGCCGAAACCAACGAATTCCTTGACACGCCGGTCAAGCGATACAGTACTGGCATGCAGACCCGTCTGGCGTTTGCGGTGGCAGCACACCTTGAGCCGGAGATACTATTGGTAGACGAAGTGTTATCCGTGGGAGATCTAGAATTTCAGAGAAAGTGCATGGGCAAGATGGGGGCGGTGGCCAAAGAGGGGCGGACGATCCTCTTCGTAAGTCACCAACTCAACCAGGTACGGCGCCTTTGTGATCGATGCATTTGGATAGATGCAGGCCGCATCGTTCGCGACGGCGATCCGCACGAGGTTGTCACAGCTTACGAGACTGGAGCCCTGACGCCTAATTCCACCACCGGATCGCGTAGCGATACCGATGTGGGATCATCCGGGTTTCTGTCGTGGGAAGTCTTGGGAGCATCACGCGATGCAATCCATGTCGTTTCCGACGATGGTCCCGTGACTGTTGCGTTTCGCGTTCGCATCGCTCAGTTGGTCGAGAGCGGAGTCCATGGCGTTGCTCTTTTCGATCAGAACGACCATCTAATGTGGGGGATGGCGGTGAACGGCGTAACCCTGACTGAGGGCGTTCACAAGTTATGTTTTACCTTTCCCTCCTTACCCCTGCGCCCCGGAGCCTACCGATGGGATGTAAGCCTGTATGACGGAGGAGGACTCATCGATTTTTGGCAATGTTTGCCGACATTGTTGGTGAACACGACACCAGTCACTCACCACATGGACCAATGGCAGGGCGTATTGAACCTCCCTTCGACATTTGAGATCCGTTGACATGACCGACGCCAAATTGGTATTTGATCAACCACATGCCCGGAGGATCAATGAAGACCGATTCGATACGTTGGGACGAATCCTCGACGCAGTAACACAAGACCTTCAACTCTCCACAGCCGTAGATGTCGGATGCGGCCCTGGATATTTCTCCGAATTCCTTCATTCAAATGACTTCACCGTGACCGGCGTCGATGCAAGGGAAGAAAACATACAGGAGGCAAAAAAAAGGCATCCACATATCACATTTCAAACGGGCAACGTCGAATCGGACGATTTCGACACACTTGGAACTTTTGACCTTACGCTTTCGACAGGCCTTCTGTACCACCTTGAAAACCCCATACGAGCCATCCGCAATGTCGCAGCTGTCACTAGAAATCTCCTAATTGTCGAGTCATTTTGCTTCCCTACGGAAGGGGCCAATGCTTTTTTGGTCGATGAGAATCCGGGAGCGGACCAATCGATCTATAGTTTGGCTTTAATACCGAGCAAGGCGATGTTCGTAAAGATTCTTTACGCCTCTGGCTTTCCCTTTGTTTACCTTACAACCATTGAAACAGCACACCCTGATTTCGCGACGCCTTCCCCTGCAGCACGCCGGGTATTTTTTGTAGCGTCGCGGGCCCCATTGAACAACAGCATTTTTGTTCCTCAGCCTCATTATCCCCCACGATTTCTAGGCCACATCGGAAAAGATTCGTTCGTCGCACGACTGCAACGTTTCTTACAACAACCGGCAAAACAACAGGCTTCAACACTTGTGCGCAAAACGTTGCAGTCGTTTTCACAAACAAGATGGGCACCCAAGAGAAAGCGCACGCGAGTTTTTCAGAATATGACATGGATCTTGGCGGATGATTACTGCTCGTCACAGATCGAACAGGGCAATTTCGAACCTTCTGAAACCCTGTTCATTCAAAAACACATTCAACCGGGGATGACTGCGTTCGACATAGGTGCACACCACGGTTATTATTCATTACTACTGTCCCAATGCGTTGGACCCACGGGAAAGGTATTTTCATTCGAACCCTCGCACCGGGAATTCGCTCAATTGGCGCAACATATCGCGCTCAACCATTGTCAGAATGTTTCCCTTGAGCGGTGCGCCATTGGAGACAAACGAGGGAACAATACACTGTTCGTCGTTCAGGGAAGAGACTCTGGATGTAACAGTTTACGGCCTCCGCTAGTGAATGATCCTATCCTGCAAGAACAGGTAACCGTAGAAACATTGGACGCCTTTCTGGGTTCCAGAGGAATATCGCCCGACTTCATCAAGCTCGACGCGGAGGGCTCAGAACTGTCAATATTGCACGGTGGGCCCAACTTGCTTGGCAGCAACAAAAGACCCGTGATTTTGCTCGAGGTGAGCCATTTGCGTACCGGGCCGTGGGGGTACGATCCGTCACAAATCGTACGACTGCTCCAAGATGCGGCATTTCAACTCTATCAAGTTTCCCCTGGCGGTTTTCTCGCTAATCTCGTATACGATGGACCGCTCAATACCAACGTCGTTGCCGTTCCAAGAGAACGACTTGGTGAATTGGCGCCACTGCTGGCTTGAAAGAAACCGAATACCGACTACTCACCTATGAATGGCAATCCACTCCGTGAACTTGAATAAAGAAGCCGTATCAGTTGTAGGCCTTGAGCATTTAGGTGCACCGCTGGCGGCTTGTTTTGCGGCGTCTGGTTTTAGCGTAATTGGAATCGACAACAGCCCCACCGTAATAGAACTCATGAATCAAAACTTGGCACCCGTGCAGGAGCCGGGGCTTCAAGGACTTCTCACAAAACATGCCGACAAACTTAAGGCATCGACCGATATCTCAGTTGCGGCTACAGAAACCGACATCACATTCATCATCGTGCCAACACCGAGCTTGAATGACGGCGGTTTCGACAATTCATATGTTCTCGATGTCTGCCGCCGTTTGGCGAAGGCAATCGCCGAGAAAAAGCACCCACACGTAGTCGTGATCGCAAGTACGGTGATGCCTGGTTCCTGTGCCGGCCCTATTGCCGAGACTTTGGAACGCCATTCTGGATTGGACATAGGTGAGGGTTTCCACCTGGTTTACAACCCCCAGTTCATCGCACTTGGCAGTGTTATTTACAATATCTTAAATCCTGACATGTGTTTGCTGGGGGAATCCGACCCAGTCGGCGGTCATTTTGTCGCGCAATTACATCAGCGAGTCCACCACAATACTCCATTTATGGCCAGAATGAATTTGGTAAATGCTGAGTTGACCAAATTGGCTGTGAATACTTTCGTTACTACGAAGATCAGTTTCGCCAACATGCTGGCCCGCATTTGTGAAAACACACCGGGCGCAGACGCCGATGTCGTGACGAAAGCCCTCGGAAGCGACTCCCGAATTGGGCCAACATTCTTGAAAGGCGCTATTGGTTGTGGAGGACCATGTTTCCCGCGGGACAACAAGGCCTTGGCCGTTGCCGCTCGAAACGTCGGAGTCAACGCCACTATCGCGGTGACCACAGATCATTTCAACAAGGAGCAAACGACTTTCCTGGCAGAATTGACCAAACGGCACCTTCGCGATGACGGACGAGTAGCGATTCTTGGGTTGGCGTACAAACCAGATACGGACGTGACAGCTGAATCGCAAGGAATCTCGCGCGCGCTTGCATTGGCGGAACAAGGATTCGGAGTGCATGTCCAAGACCCCATTGCTATTCCAACCGCCAAAGCGGCACTCGGCGATCACGTCACATACTACGCTAACCCTGTCTACTGTGCATCCTCCGCGGATGTCGTCGTTATCACGACGCCATTGGAAGAGTTTCATAGTACCCCTTGGCAATCCATCGCAAGCAACGAGAGGGTTCTTGTAGCAATCGATTGCTGGAGGATTTTGGACGGAATCGATACCCCTTCCAATGTATTCGTGGTACAGCTCGACAAACACGCATTGCAAGCCGCCCCATGTGTAACACAACAATGCTAACGATTTTCTTTTGCCCAAAGGCCTTTACCGACAATCACATTGCTACCATTCAACACAATGCAATTGCCAGTTGGCTGGAATTCCTTCCGCCCTCCAAAGTACTCCTATTGGGCAGTGACGATGGCGCGGCTCCCGTTGCACGACACTACGGAATCCGACATGAGCCCGTCATTGAGTGCAACGAATTCGGCACTCCTTTGTTAGACAGTGTTTTTTCAACGGCAAGGCGCATTTTCCCCAACGACATACTCGCCTACGTCAACGCCGACATGATATTGTTCGAAGAACTTCTAAACTCTGTGTCGGTTGTCAAAGAGCATTTCCCAGATTTTTTGCTTACCGGCAGTCGCTGGAACCTCGACGTTGGAGAACGCCTATCGTTCTCCAACACCGGCCAACGAAATATCCTTTGGTCGTTGACGCGTGGTGCCGATTCATTCCAATTTTGGGGGCTCGATTATTTCGTGTTTACTCCCCGTACCTACGGTACGATTCCCCCTTTTGCGATTGGGCGACCTGGTTTCGACGGTTGGTTATTACGGCAGCCTCGGCTCCGTGGAATCCCAGTGATCGATGCGACCCATAGCCGGGAGTGTCGACAAGTGGAAATCATTTATTGCGAATCCACAACGGTGGAAATTGGCCAATGATTACTTGACGGCCTTGGGTTCACAAACTATTAACGACATGGGATACGCACATAAAGAGCTGAAGCACGACCTTGCTGTCCGTAGACCTTCGCCCTTTGCGCTGCTGTTTTCAAAGTCGTTTATTTCCTTGCTCAACCGATCTGATGTCGATTCGACTGGAGACAAATTGCGTCGGACATTAGGAATGTTAAAACGATATTTGAGAGATTTGAAAGGAACAAAGACACAATGAACAACCTGGCTAAAGACGTGCATTCCATCCGCAGCCGAACCACCCTCAGCAGGTGGACAATTCCACCACGATTCGCGCCATGTTAACTATTTTTGCATGCCCAAAATCTTTTGGCGACCCGCACATCGCAACCATACAACGTAACGCCATTACTAGTTGGACCGCTCTTTGTCCTACGCCAGAAATCATATTAATCGGAAGTGATAATGGTGTTGCTGAAGCGGCGCACGATATAAACGCCCGCCACATCTCAGAAGTAAAAACAAATGAATATGGCACACCGTTGGTGAACGACATTTTCCGTATCGCCGACGAAGTCGCCAGCCATCCGGTCCTTGCTTACGTGAACTCCGATATGATTCTCATGTCAGATTTTATCGACACTGTCAATCAAGTAATATCCAACTGGAGCACCTTCCTGGCCGTGGGCTCAAGATGGAACATCAACCTGACAAACTTATTCGCCTTTCACGAACCTGACTGGGAAAAACGACTAACGGCGCTGGTTGCCAGCCAAGGTACTTTCTCATATTGGGGAGTTGATTATTTCGTTTTTCCAAAGAATTTCTACAAATCCGTACCACCGTTCGCAATCGGGCGAATCGGTTTTGATGGCTGGTTAATTCGGTACGCTCGCCGCGTCAATGCACCGTTGATTGACGTAACCAAAACGGTTAAGGCTGTGCATCAGAATCACGACCACAGTCATGTTGTTTCCCAAGGAGATTGGACGGAAGGACCTGAGACAAAGGTAAATGAACGCCTGTCAGAAATGGTCGGATTTCTAAATTACGCGACCTACGAATCGACTCCGCAAGGTTTTCGCCGTATTCGCTTCCGCATAATGGGGTACCGTGCACGTTCATGGCTTCATCGCTGGTTCTTAAGAGTTCCTTTATCTCTGATCTCCAGCACCTACAGAGTATTATTTAAATCACTAATAAACTGAGCGGACAAAGCTAAATTGACAAACCAACCTGACCCCACAAGGTCCCCGGAAACACGAAGACTCCTGCCAACACTCGATTCCGAATGGAGCATCGGTAGTACAGCGTTCGCCACCATCGTTCGCATGTGGCAGCCAATCGCGCCAGCTACCATTCTAGAATTCGGCTCCGGGGCGAGCACTGTACACGTGGCGACGGCCTTTCCGGAGGCCCACATCTTTACGATCGACCACGACAACACTCATCTCTCAAAAACCAGGGAATTGTGCAAATCTGCAAACGTAAAGGACAAAGTTACTTTCATCCACAGTCCCCTCATTAAGCGCCGGTTCGGCCCATCTGCTTATTGGTCGTATTCCGTTTTTCCGACGCCTTCAAATATCGACTGCGTTCTAATCGATGGTCCGCCATATTTCGCCGACCGCGGTCGAGAGGCATGTCTTTATGCTATCCATGATTCGCTTAAGATCGGTGGAATCGTGACCTTAGACGATTGTCGTCGGTTACAGGAAAAGAAAACTATTGCTAATTGGAGGTCCACGTTCGCGGGGAGTTTTCAGATCGAAGAAGCAGACGTTGGGCATGGCCTCACGTTCCTGATTAAGACTGCCACAACGAGAGCCCGCCATTGGACGCCGCGACGGGTCGCAGATTCCCTACGTAGAATTACGTTCCCGAATATCATCAAGTGGTTTCGCGGCGACACGATTCCTCCGAGCCAGTGAGGCCCGTTTTAGTTTCGATCATGATTCCCTGCTACAACGCCGCAGAATGGATTGCTGAAGCAATCGGTTCTTCCATAAGACAAACATACCGCCCGCTGGAAAACATTCTCGTCGATGGCGGATCCACTGATGCTTCTTGATCCCTCATCTGTTCATTCGCTACCCAGTATCCCGACCTTGCGACCGCATTTCGCCAAACCCATCGAGGGGCACCCCACGGTCGGATTTTGACAACAATTATTGGAGTTGGGACGAACGGGCCGGACTCCGAGGGAGTTGGCCTGGGCGTCCCCAACTGGGTAAGGTAGGCTGACCTGGGTGCGGGTCGGCGTAGCGATGGCCTCACGGAGGGGGAACGTACTGAGTTGCGAGAGCTGCGTCGCGAGAATCGATAGTTGAAACTGGAGCGGTAAATCCTCACAAATACCACGGCCTGGGTCTCGGGAGGCCGACAAACCAGTGGAGTTAATTTCGTATCGCAACCGCAGTAAAGCAAATATTTCGTTCCCCTGAACATGCATAGCGGTTCTTTGAGAGAAACACCTGAATAGGAGTTGGAAAGCCTGTGAATGTCTTCGTCTTAAACACCGGAAGATGCGGATCCACCACTTTTATCAAGGCATGCTCCCACATCCGCAACTTCACTGCTTCACATGAATCACGATCCGGTCTCGTGGGCAAGACCCGTTTTCGTTATCCTACTAACCACATCGAAGCAGACAACCGACTTTCGTGGCTCATGGGCAGGCTTGACAAGACCTATGGCAAAAACGCGTTTTATGTTCATCTAAAGAGAAACGACAATGCAACTGCTGAGAGCTTCGCCAACCGCTACCAGCACGGAATCATCAAAGCCTATCGAGAGACGATTCTTTTGGGGTGTACCGGTGATTGTGACCTTCTCGCCCTTTCTTTGGATTATTGTGATACGGCGAACAGTAATATCGTGCTGTTTTTGAATGACAAACCCAACATGATGAATTTTTCCCTCGAATCAGCGAAGAAAGATTTCCCCGTTTTTTGGCATAGAATTGGAGCGGAGGGCGACCTTGACTCCGCCCTATGTGAATTCGACACACCCTACAATGCACATCAACGCTATTCCTCCTCACCATCCGAATCGGTCGTTGTTAGAGCTGCGGGAAAATTCCGCCGCATCGCAAAAACATTGCCGCATTTCATCGCGAATGCATGACTAAGTATTCTATGTTCAGCTCTCAATTTCTACCGCATTGGTTTTCCGGCGCACGCACTCGGATCAGATCTGCCTAGTCATCCGCCAGGCACTTGAGGCAACTCCATTTCAATGTCACCAGACAACAATATCCTCGACCCTGCACCTTTGGTTTCGATCATTGTCCCTTGTTACAACGCGGCGAACTGGATCGAGAACGCAATCCACTCATGCGTAAGACAAAATTACCGCCCGCTGGAAGTGCTTGTCGTCGATGACGGATCCACTGACGCTTCGTGGTCCATGATCTCTTCATTCGTTACCCGTTACCCCAAGCTCGTGACCGCGTTTCGCCAATCCAACCAAGGCGCGCCCCACGCTCGGAATGTCGGGTTTGCGAAATCAAAAGGCGTTTTTGTTAAATGGCTCGATGCTGATGATGTTCTTTCCGAGAACACCATTTTGTCCCAGGTTCGCGCCCTAGAAAGCAGCAACGCCACGATAGCTTACGGACCATGGAAAGTTGTCACGGAAAAGGAGGATGGCACAATAATCACATCCGACATTCTAACCGCATGCATCGATTCCGATCCTGCAGCAACTGTTTTACATCTCTCTGGTTGGGCTCCGCTGTTTTCGTATCTCATGAAACGGTCAGCGGTCGAAGAGGTTGGAGGGTGGGACGAGTCGCTACCTTGCATGCAAGATGTCGATCTGGTTTTCCGCATGGCGCGTAGGAACACCAACTTTATCCACACTACAACACTCACCGGTATTCGCCGCCGTCCGGTGACTCCAACATTGGCGACAAGGAATGCCGAGGCGTTCAACAGCCAGTGTCTTCGATTATATGAAATCGCGTTTGTCCATTTTGAGAAGACCGGATGGTCTCCTTGGCGAAAAACCGTCCTCTCCGACGGATATGGATGGCTCGCCAGATCTTTTTTTCTGAAGAGACCCCATCTGTTTGATTTGTGCCTTAATCGCTTGAACCACATTCACGGTCGCTATGTGCCATCGAGACCCCTGGGGTTGCGATGGCTGAGTTATATATGTGGGTACCGTTTCGCCGAACACATCGCAAGATGGTATCGCATGTTCAAGCCCTCTTGGGGCCCAAATGTGGTGAAAAACCCCATCCTGTCCGGAGCGTCGGCAAAAGCCACAATTCCAAATGGCAAAACATTTTCCATTCGACATATTAGCTTCCTGTTTCGTACCGCAATTACCAAAAAGATAACGCGATATCTTGACGAGTTAACCTCATGCTTTCAGTTAGGAGCGGATTGGCAATCAAGGTTCACTCTTGTCAAAGCGACAATTGCCTTCCACTGTGCGAACGCCGCACCTCGGTTTCTTCGATCATCGAGCAACCCAAGACAGTTCCTTCTACGAACCGCAGGGGCACCAACTCCCGTGTGGCTACGACCCACAGGGGGAGATATTTTCATTTTTCATGAAATATTCCTTGATCGCATTTATGACATTCCCGAGAACGTTGTTTCGGCCAACGTCGGAACCATTGTAGACCTCGGAGCCCATATAGGCCTCACCACACTATTCTTTCTCAACACTTATCCGAATGCCCGGGTCATGTGCGTGGAACCAAACCCCACCAACGTGGCACTTCTTGGGAGAAATTTGAAAAACCACGCCAGCCAAACTGCAATCATTGCCGGCGCGGCTGGTGGAACCTTCGGCGATGCAGGGTTAGACATGTCCGGGGCAACCTGGCAGGCATCGCTCAAGACGACATCTTCCAACATGCAGACGATATCTGTTTTCCCAATGACCCACATTATGAATCAAATGGGATGGGACCACATTGATATCCTGAAAATCGACATTGAAGGTTCTGAAAAACAGGTACTGGAACAATGCGACTCGTGGATCGAGCGCGTTGACGTGATCCTTATCGAACTTCACCAACCGTACACGTTGGAGCACCTCGCCTCTTGGATCAGTCCATTCGGTTTTAGTGTGTTTCCTCCCAACTCAAGCTTCGGAAACAAAACGACGATGGCCGTGCATGATCGTTGTTTCTCACGACGTTAATTGACGAACGACCCTCCGGTAGGTTCTTAGCCGAATCGCCACGGACTTCGGCGGCAGTAGACCTCTACCTCAGGGTGTTTCGGGGAGTTGGGCAAGGTGAAGATCTGAAAAAAAGCAAACCTTTACGTATTCTCCATCTCGTAGGTTGGTACTTTCCGGATTCTAGGGGAGGAACGGAAACGTACGTCCATAATTTGGCCCGAGACCTTATTGGCGCTGGAATAACGGCTTACATCGCCGCACCGTCCAGAGACGCCACCAGCCGCAGTTACAAATACGACGGCGTTGATGTTTATCGGTATCCGATTAACAAAATTCCCTCTTCCACGGAAATCAGCGGCGACATGCCACCGGCCCATTTCGAAGACTTTAAGACATGGATTGACAAGCAGAGACCAGACATCGTCCATCTCCATTCGGTTACTCGAGAATGCGGTTACTATCACGCTCGGTACGTGCGATCCTTGAATATTCCATTGGTTATCACCTACCATGTGCCATGGGTTACATGCGTCCGCGGAACCATGCTCCGTTGGGGAAAGGTTGGTTGTGACGGTGAAATGCATGTAGCCCGATGTACCGCGTGCCGCCTTCATTCCCGCGGTGTATCGCGGATCTTTGGATGGTTAATCGCGCGCCTACCACAATTGTCACGCGGCACGCTTCAAATGGTTCCGAGACGTCTTGCCGCGGCAACGCTTGCGGCACATGCCACAACCCAACAACACCGCCGCACACGGGAACTCTTAGCCATGGCCGAGAAGGTCGTGGCCCTTTCAGTTTGGACGACTCGCGTTTTATCTATCAACGGTATCCCATCTACCCGCATTGTGCTAAGCCGCCATGGACTTCCTGTTGAAACCTCGAATTCGACGGTCGACGATCATTCCCCTGCGGCCAATACACTTGAGATCGGATACCTTGGACGCCTCCATCCGGAAAAGGGCGTGCATGTGGTAATTGCTGCGATCCGTGCGACGCCCAATCGACTCCCGATCCGGCTGCATATCTACGGGATTGCTAGAAACGAAGAGCAAGAAATTTATGCTAAAACAATCACAAAATTGGCCGACGGTGATGATCGAATCACTTTCCACGGGGAATTGCCGATGTATGAACACCGCAATTTTTTCAACCGCATCCACGTATTGGCCGTACCATCGCTTTGCCAGGAAACCGGTCCACTCGTCGTTCTTGAGGCGTTTGCCTCAGGTGTTCCTGTCGTCGGGAGTTCGTTAGGTGGCATCCTAGAACTCGTTACGAACAATGAAAACGGATTGTTGGTGGAACCGGGCAACGTAAAGGCATGGAAAAACGCTTTCCACCAAACACATGATTTCTTGATCGCACGCCGTGGCATCTGGAAAGTGCCCGCAATTCGAACTAGTTCACAGGTGGCCGCCGACATGATCACTCTATATGAGGACATCTTCGATTCCAAATCACCGCAATACGATTCTTGACATGAGTGTCTTTATGACGTGTGCGGTACGCCGTACATGAAATTTCTTCTTGGCACCATGGCACATAACACCCATGTGCAGCAAATTGCGGCGGCATTACACGAAGTAGATGCACTCGGCGTTTATTATTCCGGCGGGATTGATCATTGGCAGAGAAAATCGGCCCGCGCGCTGCGAGGGTTGATCGGCCGGGGAATCCCTGCGGTCAATACCATTCTCGCTCGTCGTCGCATCACGGTCGTCCCGAACACATTCGTGCGTTCAGACTGGACATGGGAACTACCTCGTTCCGTGGCAAGTTGGCTCCAACTCGATCCGCGTTTTACGGATTGGATCTGGGAAAAAAGCGAATATCACCATGACCGTAAATGCGCCCGTTTACTCCAAGGTTCCCGATGCAATTCTTTCCTGGGAGTGGAGCACGGGTCACTTGCAGCCTTGTCGGTCGCCAGGGCGCTAAATAAAAAGAGCGTACTGACTTTTCTCAGTCCTCACCACGCATTTCGGAAGCGCTGGGTGGACGCAGAGTACCAACGTGTCCCCGAACTTATGACAAAATCATACAAAAGAATATCCCGCTTGGCCACACGTCGCGATCTTCGCCAGGATCACGAAACAAAAATCGCCGACATCGTCCTCGCGAACTCCCGTCTCACTGCTCGCACCCTTGAAGAGGCGGGCATCAGCAGCGACAAGATCATTACGGTACCGCTTGGGGCTCCCCCAACCATCCCGGATTCCGCCATTCCCTCATCTTCGGCAGGGCCTATGACATTTGTCTACGCGGGACCCGTTTCCGTCCGAAAAGGCGCACACATCCTCCTGCAAGCATGGAATTTGCTCGTGCCACGTCGCCGTGCCGAGCTACATTTTTACGGCAGCCAACAGCTTCCCAGGCGTTACTGGTCCGATTGCCCGTCCAACGTGGTGTTCCACGGATCAGTTCCGCCGGATCATCTCGCCAGCGGTTTCGACGGTGCAGCAGCGCTTGTATTTCCTACGCTCTGTGACGGCTTCGGCCTTGTCGTGACCGAGGCCTTGGCCAGAGGGCTTCCGGTAGTGACCACGAGCAACGCTGGTGCGGTGGATGTTTTGCCTCCTGAGTTTAGCGCCCTAATTGTGCCACCTGGTGACGTGGATGCTCTGGCCAATTCCCTGGAATGGTGTCTTTCAAATCCCGACCAGTTGCATGCCCTGCGGCATTCGGCACTGACTGCTGCACGAAATTGGACATGGCGACACTTCCGCACCACTTTGCGCGACAAATTGGCAACTGCCCTAAATATTGACTTCAAAGTCCCAACTGCCCTTCACGACCGGACCTCATGAAGCTCTTTGCATGCACATGAAATCGATCTGCATTGTCACTCCCATGTACGTTTCCTCGAACCCGCGGGTGGTCAAAGAAGCGGACACCCTTGCAGAAGCCGGCTTTAGAGTACGAGTGGTTTTCAGCCAAGGAAATCTTGAGCAATTACGACGTCACGACGACCTCCTCCTTAGCGATCGGCGGTGGACGTGGACAGTGGTCAGATGGTCGCAATCCAGGAGAGGAGAACGACGGGTGTATTGGCCGGCCACATGCCGTTACCAGGTCTCACGAAGATTACCACGTTCGTTCTGGGCGGTTCCTGGCGTGGCGGAGCGTGGCCTGGAACGCATCTATCCTGAACTCGCGAAATCTGCCGCCGCCGAACAAGCAGACATCTATATTGGGCATAACCCCGCCGGACTCGCAGCAGCCGCCCACGCCGCTAACAAATGGAACGCCATACTTGCCTACGACGTGGAAGATTTCCATACAGGTGAACACCCGCCATCGCGAGAAGGGCGCAGACTAACAGATAACGTAGACAAACTGGAGCGCCGGTACGTCCCTCGTTGCACATACCTGAGCGCAGCATCCCCAGGAATTGCCTCCGCCCTCGCCACACGTTATAACATTCCTGCTCCCGAAATAGTGTACAACACGTTCCCATGGGCGGATCGTGCTCGATTGGACGGCCGTACACTGGATCGCAAAAGTGACGAACTTTCTCTGTATTGGTTCTCACAAACGATCGGTCCCGGGCGTGGCATCGAAGATGCCATCGAAGCTTGCGGTCATCTTAAAACCGGGTTCCACCTTCATCTTCGCGGAGCAATCTCCTCTCATTTTCAGCACGAATTGGTCGATAAGGCATCAGGGCTGGGGTTCGCAAACCGTCTACATTTCCACCCACAAGTTCCTTCCGACGCGGTGCTATCCCGTGCCGCCGAGCACGACGTGGGGCTAGCGCTTGAGTTGCCAAACACCGTCAACCATGACGTTTGTCAATCCAACAAAATATTCCTTTACCTCCTTGCTGGAGTCGCGGTGGTCGCTACTGACACTATGGGGCAACGAGAGGTAATGCGAACCTGTCCCTCCGCAGGCATGCTAATTCCACCCAATGACGCGGTGACGCTAGGGAATTCATTGCGGCTCCTCCAAAATCAGCCTGACCTGCTTCGCCGGCACAAAGAAGGCGCACTGAATGCAGCGCGGCAAACGTGGAATTGGGAGCGATCTTCTCATGTCCTCGTTTCTTCCGTCCGCACGGCTCTAGGGCTACTCTAATTTGCATCTAACGCTCTCAATGGGGAAATAATGCTTGCGGTTGGGTCCTTCTGGCTACGAGTGGCTTCCCTTGTTCGTTTGACCATTCGGCTAGTTCGATACCCCATACTCCATTCGTTCCGGAGGTTCGCCCACCTTTTCCATTTGCCGGGTACACATAGAATCGCGCGTCTCCTTTATTCTCCAGAAAGGCGCGAATATGATTTTTTTAGCGGCACTGTGAAATACCGTGGCTTCACACTTCATGTCGATACTCGCAGCTATATTGAGTGGTATGTATTCATGTTTGGGATTTATGATAACCCCGGGGTTAGCCTGCTAACCGGTGCCACATTCGTGGGAGATGTCATTTTTGACGTGGGAGCGAATATAGAGACTTTCTCGATCCCGTTAGCTAAGGCTACCGGTCCCGACGGGCATATTTTTTCCTTTGAGCCCAACCCCACGGCACAAATCCGGCTAAGGCAAAACCTTACTGTCAACCAACTCCACAACGTAACCATAGTACCGACCGCGCTGGGGGCCGGAATTGACGACAAGGGCCTCCTGTACAACCCACCAGGAGTCAACCAAGGCTTATCCTCCTTGTCCCTAAGATCAGAACAAGACGTTGCCGTCCATTGCAATGTGGATACAATCGACAATTTCTTTTCCACCCACCAATTGACAAAAGTAGACGTCATCAAGATCGACGTTGAGGGCGCTGAACTCACGGTTCTTGAAGGGGGCGCACGGACGATCAATCGTTTTTTCCCCTACATTTACGTAGAGGTTAGCACCTCAAACCTAGCTCGGTTCGGGAATTCGCCTGAAGAATTAAGGGATTTTCTTTTGGATTCCGGATACACACCGTACCGGGTGATTACGTCACGGGAACGATTGATAAGACTGGAGCGAGTGTCAGTCTGTGCTCTTCCTGGTGTATTTGAAGACAATTGGCTTGCAATTCATCCAGCACGGCTTAAAGACACGGATTTTTCCAACCTTTTCCGGTTTCCAGCCACGCTCGGGCACCACGAAAAACGATGACAAGAAACGAGAGCCTTACTGCAGTGCCCTACAAACATTTGGTACTGGTTGCGCCGTACTTCCCTCCCAGCAACCTCGCTGCGGTACATCGGCACCGTTTCCTGGCAAAATATTTGCCACGTTTCGGATGGGACGTACAGGTGATTACGGTCCTGCCTGATTATTACGAAGAACCGCCGGATCCAGAGATTGCTCAACTCCTCCCACACGACTTGGACGTGGTCCGTACTCGCGCCTTACCAACCAAACCCGTGCGGATTGTCGGAGATATCTCCATTCGCTCTCTTTGGTGGCAATATAGAGCACTTTGTCACACGATCCGGCACCGGCGTATCGATCTTGTTTGTCTGTCCATTCCACCTAATTTCACGGCGATTCTCGGCCCCTTGATTTGGCGGAAATTCAAAGTGCCATATATCGTGGACTATCAAGACCCGTGGGTACACCCGTGGCATGGGTCACAGGTTCTCCTTTCGAAGGCTTGGATGTCCTACCAGCTGTCCAGGCTTCTGGAACCGTACGTTCTTCGCCACGCACGCCTTATAATGGCAGTCGCTCCAGGGTATTACTCGGCGGTGTTTGATCGATATCCATGGCTCGCGGATCGCCCTCGATTGGCGGTCCCCATCGGCGCCGATGACGCCGACTTTGAGTTTCTCAACAGAAGGCCGCGCCCAATAACGCTATGGGACGATGATGATCGTGCGTGCCATCTCGTTTATGCGGGTGGCGTTTTGCACGCTGTAGGAACAGTCCGGTTGCTCGTCAGTTCCCTGAGGAAGTTCTACGACCAACGGACATCCTTCACTCGAGACATTCACATTCACTTCATTGGCACTGGTACCGCAAAGACCGACGCTGGCAAAACGTTAATTTCCGACCTTGCTCGAAGCTTTGAGATTGACGCGTTCATCCACGAACATCCCGAACGCCTCCCTTATTTGGATGTTCTCAACCACCTTCGGCACGCGGACGCCATATTGGTAATTGGATCCACAGAACCACATTATACTCCTTCCAAAATCTTTCAAGTGCTTCAGTCAGGCCGCCCAGTATTCGCACTGCTCCACGAAAAATCTGATGCGGTGGCGTTACTCAGATCCATCGGCTCTGAACCCCTAATCACCTTTGACGAACACACCGACCTCGCCGCCTTGCTTCCCGATACCACCTCGGCACTGACAGGCATCGCCTCAAACAAGTATCCACCTGTTTCCCAAGCAGCATCGAACACAACCAGTCATTTTCACGCCAAGTCCATCACCCAACAGATTGCTGAAGCTTTTGATCGGGTAATTCAAACTACCAAGGTTAAGCCAAAGCACTCTGCCGTGAAATGACAACGCGTGTTGCAGTTATAGCCACTCACCCAATTCAATACTATGCGCCGCTTTACCGTGAACTCTCCAAACACATTGACTTGACGGTATTGTATGGACATCAGCTCACGCCCGAAGATCAGGGCGGAGATTTCGGCGTTCCGTTTAGGTGGGATACGCCGATCCTCGAGGGTTACAAATACAAGTTCCTGGCCAACCATGCCAAGCGCCCCAACGTCTCACTTTTTTGGGGCATTGATGCACCGGGTATTGCCGAGGAGATTTCCCCCAATCGTTTTGATGTCGTCGTGCTCCATGGATGGGGAAGCCGCTTATATTTTCAAGCGCTTCGCGCCGCACGGCGGGCCGGTGTTCCCACCTTGGTTCGGGGCGATTCCCAGCTTCCGACCACTCGCCCCCTTTGGGTCAGAGCTTTGAAGTGGTTTCCCTATCGAGGGCTTATGAGACGATTCGACGGCTTCCTGTTTGTAGGTCAACGATCCAAAGAGTACCTTGAATACTATGGTGTACCGGAAAGCAGACTGTTCTTCTCACCCCATTGCGTGGATAACCAATTCTTTGCGGAAGCAGCCGCCCGACTAAGGCCCCTCAAACGGACATTAAGGCAACAATACGGAATTAACACGGACGGTCCGGTTTTTCTCTTCGCCGGAAAACTAGTGGATCACAAACGGCCCTGGGATTTCGTGCACGCCATCGAACGGGCCCGAAATGAAGGTGCCGGACTCTACGGATTTCTGGTGGGCGACGGATCGTTGCGTCACGACTTACAGGATTACGCGAGTGATCATCAGCTACCACTTATATTTGCGGGTTTCATGAACCAAACCGAAATTCCGCGGGCCTATGCTGTTTCGGATGTTTTGGTACTGCCATCGAACGAACACGAGACCTGGGGCCTGGTGGTGAACGAAGCTATGGCTAATGGTATCCCGGCCATCGTTAGTACAGCCGTCGGATGTGGCCCCGACCTTGTTAAGACAGGAAGGACCGGCGCCACTTTCCACCTGGGTGATGTCGAACAATTGGCTTCCCTGATGCGAGGTTTTTGCGAGCGGCCGAATGACCTGGCCGAGATGGGCAAAAAGTGCATGGACGTGATCCGGAATTACTCTGTCCAAAAAGCCGCAGCCGGTGTTGTGCAGGCGGCAGACGCCGTTTCCGTAGTATGGGTAGGATTGCTCAGATAACATGAACCTTTTACTGTCCGCTACGATCTGGGCTGCAGCTTCAGCGACCTTGATTTTTTTATATAGGCGCGCCCGAGTTCCCACCACGGGGTTGGTGTTCGCCTATCTCGCGGTATTTTCCATTGTCCACGCCACCGGAGCCGTGGTTTATCTCATGCCGTCCTTCTCCGGCCCACTCCTGGAACAGACCACCAAGGGTTTTGCCTTGAGCACGATTGGGCTAGTAGCATCAATTTTCGGCATTTGGTTGGTGCTCCACACGACCCCGCGACGTCCGAGCGTGAATCTGGTTTTCCGGTTTCGAATTTCTCAAAGGCCGTTGCCCGCGGTGATAGCTTATGGACTCGCTGGTGCAGTGATGTACTTCTTTTTGGCGGCGAGATTCCGCTGGGTTCCGACGCTTGGGGCGGTTTTCTCTTCCGGATATAATCTCATAATTGCTTCTCTCGTTTTATTGTCTTGGAAAGGATTTCAAGAACGCAACATTCGCTGGACGATCCTTGCGATTGCGGGGGCACTCACCTTTCCGCTCTTGACCGCAATGGGATTGGGGTATCTCGGTTACGGAGCCACCGCCGCGATAGCAATCTTGACGTCGATGACGGGCAGGATAAAGGGCGCTGCAAAAATTGTCATATTGGGATCGCTGGGGTTGTACTTCGCACTCACAGTTTATGAGACCTACATGCGTGACCGTCCCGAATTGCGGCGGCTCGTATGGAGCGGCCAATCGTTGTCCTCTCGCTATCAATTTGCCCAGGCGATGGTGACCACACCCGAGTGGTTCGACCCCACCGACCCTGCACATCTCCAGGTATTGGCGGAAAGACTCAACCAAAATTGGTTGGTGGGAGCCACCGTCGACCATATCCAACAAGGCAAAGCCGATTTTGCACACGGCCAAACCATCACCGATGCGATTACCTCCCTTATACCTCGAGCCATCTGGCGCGACAAGCCATACGTAGCCGGAAGCGGCACTTTGGTCACTCAGTTTGCCGGCGTTGTCGTCCCCCTCGGGACCAGCATCGGAATCGGTCGAATCATGGAAGCATACGTGAATTTTGGGGTGACCGGCGTCGTTGCTGGCATGTTCCTCATGGGGGCTATACTGGCATATGCGGATCGACGGGCGGCGATTTCCCTTGAGGCCAACGACTTTCAACGTTTCGGGCTTTGGTACATCGCCGCATTGCCGCTTTTGCAGGTCGAGGGATCGTTGGTAGACTTGGCCATGACAAGCGGGGCGGCTATACTCACCACATATCTATTGAACACCGCCCTTTCCCGTTCGTCCCGCCGAGGTTTCGGCCAATTGAGAACGGGGAACAATCTCATGGTCCCGCCGAGACCCACTCATTTTCAGCCTCGTTTTTAGACCTTTGGAACATCTACCGACGGATGTTTTGGCGTTGT
>SDBV01005087.1_pt1 | contig 18670 bp, 17 predicted proteins | sample 2277081 | NCBI WGS metagenome assembly SDBV01 (sample SAMN10402039, study PRJNA504765) | marine sediment metagenome | isolation source: marine sediment core GS10_PC15, 223 cmbsf | place: Arctic Ocean: Southern Knipovich Ridge | collected 2010 | reverse complement strand
AGCGTGTCATTGACTTGCTTGAACCCGTCAAGGTCGAGATATAACATCGCCAGCATCTTATGATCTCTACTCGCAGTCGCAACCGTTTTTTCCAGTAAAGTCTTAAACAATCTTCTGTTTGGAAGATCGGTAAGCTTATCATAGTAAGCCATATGCTTGATCGTTTCTTCAGCGGCCTTACGGTCGGTGATATCGCGAACGATCGCTCCGAAATATATCTCATCTTCCACACTCCATTTAGCGAGTGATACTTCGATGGGAAATTCACTGCCGTCGCTCCTCAAGCCCTCGAGCTCGACCGTTTTAATATGTAACGGAGAGTCCCGCTCGGCAACCGCTTTGTTGAACGCTTTCTGGTGAGGCTCCCGATATCGCTCCGGCATAATCAAAGTTATTTTTTTATTGATTACTTCATTTGGGGGGTAACCGAAAAGCCGCTCTGCCGCCTCGTTCCAATAAATTATCTCGCTTTGAGAGTTAGCCGTGATGATACCGTCAGGGGCGGTGGCCGTAAGCGCTTCGAACCTTGTACTTTCAAATTTTCGCAAGACTTCTTCAGCTTCTTTTATTTGTGTAATGTCATTTATCGAGATGAGGACCCGCTCGAGTGTGTCCTCGTAGCCGCTCACTACGACTCCCTTCATGAATATTTTGATCTCTTCATCGGTTAGTATGAAGTTTATTCCCTCTTCATCTATCGAAGTCTTGCCTTCGGCCAGAGCGACGATCAATTTTTTGAAAATTCCCGATGACTCATCGGTAAAGATGTCCTGGAAACTCTTTTTAAGTTCTTCCTTGTCGTAGGCATGATAGATTTTCAGGGCGGCGTCATTTACAGCGACTATATGTACCAGAGACAAGCATTCATGTACTTTTTCCGGATTCTGATCGAAATATCCTTTGAAATTATATATCCCTTGTTTTTTTAGTCTATTAAAATAATTTTTTACATCCGAAAAATCGGTTTCCCAAAGAGCGACAGGGGACTCATTGAATAATCCATGATATCTTTTCTCTCTTTCCGAAAGCTCTCGTTCCATTTCATGATATAGCGACATGTCTCTTAGGATGCTGATTACAATCGTACCCTTGGCCTTATCCTTACCCTGCTCTATCGGGCTAAGGCTTACTTCGACAGGAAATTCACTGCCGTCTTTTCTTCGGGCGATCAACCGTAGACCGATTCCCATCGGGCGATTTCTGGGTTCACTAAGATACGACATCATTTTATCGCCATGCCCCTCGCGAAATCTCTCCGGTAAAAGCAAATCGTGCGACTGCCCGATCAACTCCTCTCTTTCATAGCCGAGTATCTCGACGCCCCTGTCGTTTACATCGATGATCTTACGCTCCTCGTTAACAAGTATTATTACATTGGGGGCGGAGTTAAAGATTTCATCGTACCGTTGCTCACTTTTTTTGGTCTCTTCTTCTTTTCTCTTGTATTCAGTGGCATCCCTTACGCTGCTTATAACCACATCTTGATCGTTCATCCTAGCCGGGCTGAGGCTTACTACTACCGGAAATAGGCTACCATCTTTTTTCTTGGCGTTTAGCTGAAGACCGATGCCCATAGGACGTGTTTTGGGGTCGATAAAATATTTCTCCATATGTCCTTCATGGGGGGTGCGAATTTCCTCCGGCAGTAGAATATCATGCGACATTCCGATCAATTCGTCTCTAGAGTAACCAAATAGCTTTTCTACCTGGTCGTTTATTACCAAAATGTTTCTGTCTGAATCGATGACGACGATAGCGTCGGGCGCGTTCTTCAGGATGTTAATGCTAAAAGTTTCATCCTTTGGTTTGGTCATACGTCCCCTTCAAGCAATAGTCGACAACTGTGAGTTTCCATTTCTCAATTGAGGCTGTTTAATATGTAACCAGCCATAGATTGATTTTTACCCATTCGAAACTTATTTATGCTCCCCTAAAGATTATTGGTAGCTTCTCTTGGGTACGATAGCTCTGTTTACTTAATGTATTAAGTGATGGATCAATGAATGAACAAATCGAAAAGCGTTTTGATGTAGGCTGGCAGGTTATTCTTTTATTAATCCTGACTGTCGGTTTTTTATCTATCGTCATACCTAAGGCATTAAATTTTTACGCTGAATTTTCGCCGCCGGTTTACTTGACACTACACACCTCAGCCGAGATGATTGCTGTTTTTGTCAGTTTTGCTATCTTTTCAATCGGGGTGATCTCATTAAAAAAAGAGATGCCGTGGTCACTAATTATAATTTCCAGCGGTTTTTTAGCCGCGGGATTAATTGATTTTTTTCATACCCTTTCCTTTCCTACTCTACCAGTTTTTATTACAGAAAATACCACCACAAAAGCGATAGATACTTGGTTGATCGCCAGATATATCGTTGCTCTTACATTTGTTTTTGCGGTCGCTCTTGTAAACTTTGTCGGCAAAAAACGTTACCTCTGGATGGGCACTGTCGTCGCCGTATTGATAAGTATGGGCGCCTTGGTGGTGACGATCTTCTATCTTGACTTGCTTCCCCCTGTGTTTTCTGAAAAAACTGGTCTTACACCATTTAAAATCAACTCCGAATATTTTATCTCTATTGTATTGATTGCGGTCGCTATTGTCTTGAATTGGCGTTCCTGGCTGCCGAAGAGATCCACCCGGCTGCTCCAAGTCGGACTCATTTTAAACGCGCTTAGCGAAATCGCGTTTACCGGTTATGCAAGCGTTTTCGACACCGTTAATTTAACCGGCCATATTTATAAAATAGCTGCCTATGGCTTTTTTCTATCTGCTCTATACATCGCCAGCGTGCGCCAACCTTTTATTGACGTTAACCGACTTAATCTAAAGCTCGAAGACTCCTATGAGAGTTGCGTGATGGTTCTTGCCAATACCTCGCATATCAGAGATGAGTCAACGGAACTTCATTGTGAAAGAGTGGCAGATTTGGCGATGATAATCTATAAAAATTTAACTACAGACCGCACGAGCGATAAACAAATGTGGTATGGATTTCTATTGCACGACTTAGGAAAGATCGGTATCCCGGATAGTATCTTACTAAAACCCGGCCCATTGTCTGAGCGGGAATGGGAAGAAATGAAAAAACACCCACAGCTCGGGTACGAGATAATCATTAAACTCCCTGCGCTTAAAGAAGCCGCGCAGATCGTCATCAATCATCAGGAACGCTGGGACGGAAAAGGTTATCCCCAAGGATTAAAAGGTAGGGAGATCTCTATTGGGGCAAGAGCGTTTGCTGTTGCCGATAGTGTAGACGCTATTACTGCTACTCGCCCGTACAAGTCTGCCCGGCCTTTAAGTGAAGCTTATAAGATAGTAAAAGAAGAATCGGGAAAACAGTTTGACCCGGATGCCGTTAAAGCTTTTTTGAAAATACCATTAGAAGAAGTCCGTCATGTTCTATATGGTAACGATAGAAAGGCCGCCTAATTACCATACCAATAATGGCTTGTATGGCTCTAAAAAAATTAGTCAGTTTAAACCGTAAAATTGTCTACCCCTAATCGATATCGTTTCCAGTCAATAAAAGTTTTGGAAGTTTTTTTCCGTTAGGATCATCACGCAGTAAATTGCTTTTAATCAAGAATTGTCAATAGAAAACGATTGTTTTTTATCGTCTTGAACATCGGCTCTAGGCGAAGAATCAAAAGAGATCGGAAATTTGGACCGTTCCCAATTCACCGTTACCTTTTTTGATTTCTTGAAGTTAATAAGCGGAAAAGTTCGCTCGGGGGTGTTTTTTGGTCTATTGAGGCAAAAACGACGTCACTGACGGGAGGCCGTCTGGCTATACCGGCTGCTCTTTGTTTTTTAAGAATACGGTCCGAATTGGAAATGGTATATCTATCCCTTCTTTTTCAAAACGTTCATGGAGGGCTTTAACAAATTCATGTTTTATCAAGTATTGGCTGACGAACTCTTCTACCCTTAGTATCACGCTAAAGTCTATGCTGGAATCTCCGAAATTTTTGTAACGGATGAACGGCTCAAAATCTTTTTTGGCACCCTCTACCTTTTGCATCACTTCTTTTGCCACATCTATGGTGACTTTCTCCACTTTTTTCAGGTCACTATCGTAGCTTACGCCGACTGTGATGATCACCGACATCTCTTTTTCCGGATCGTTAAAGTTAGTTATAATCGAGGAGGCAAGCTTCGCGTTGGGTACGACAATAAGATTGTTCTGTAGCGCTCTTATCGTAGTATTGCGCCAATTAATATCCTCGACGTTACCTTCTTCCCCGGAGTCGAGCCTAATATAGTCACCGATCTTTAGCTGCTTAGCGGCGATGATCTGAAGGCCGCTAAAGAGATTAGTAAGGGTATCTTGAAGCGCTAAAGCAATCGCCAGTCCACCGACGCCAAGCGTTGCCAGAAACGGGGCTATTGAAATACCGACAACTTGTAGAATGAGTAAGATACCCAAGATATATACCAGGGTGATCGTGATTATGTCTATAAGAGAGGTGGAGGGTAGCGCATCCCTTGTGTAAAGATTGACAAAACCCCTTGCTATTCGGGCTGATGTGATGATTGCGATAAAAATTATCAGGATTATCGCGCCTCTTTGAATAAGAGTTTTAAGATCTCGATTTATCGGCATTGAAAGGGCTGAAAAATAGATGCCGATAAAAACGCTTAAGTTAATGATCATTCCATTAAGAGACTTTAATAATATTTCGTCCCCTTCCCACTTCGTTTTATTGGCCAGTCTTCGAAAGTGGGACATCAAAGACAGGTCGACGATTACCCCGATGATTATGGCGATGATAATGGTTCCGAGCGGAAGAACGAAAAGTGAGATCCGCGATATATCCATAATATTTTCCTGACTTAAGACAGCATTAAATTAACGTCGTTAAAGTATAGATGATTTTGCTATCTAATAGCCAGGCTTCTTACATAGCGCTTGATCGTCTGGATGTTTAGCTGACCGCGAAATAACATTGAGGCGCCTCTTTGGGCGTTTTTGACAAAATTAGAGATATTGACCATCCACAAAAGAGTCTTAGGATTATTTTTTAGCCACTTGCTTTTAGAAAAGGTAAGGATAAGTCTCTTTGAAATAAATGACTTTGAAAGTAATGAGATGAGGCCGCCATAAAATCTGACATCGTTTTCCCTGTCATAACCCAGGGATACCCTCCATTGCTCCCAGCTTTTTCGATTATCTCCTTCGATATCGTCTTTTGTTATCATCCCCTCGTTTAGCAGGCGGTTCGTAAGGGGTGTTTTGGGAAAATGTACCAGTGAAAATAGATTGAGATCATAAGGCCTTGGAAGCTTAAGAAGTAAGTTGAGTGTAAGCTTAAGCTCACGCTCATCGGTAAAAGGCATGTCCATAATTACATCGTATGTGGGTCTTACCCCGGCTTTTTTTAACAGAGCGCCGCTCTTTAAGAGCTGGTCGTCTGTTACCGGTCTTTGCAGATAGTCCGCTCTGATAGATTGGTCTCCGGACTGGATACCTACGCTTACACTCTCCATCCCCGCGCCGGACAGAAGAGTTATATTCTCACTGTTTATGGTGGTCGGATAGAGCTCAGCCATAAAAGGAAGACCGATCTGCTTACTATATTTATTGGAAAATTCTCTTGCCCATTTTTTATCTACGCCGAATATTTCATCGACAAAGAAAATTCTTTTTACGTGAGGTAATTCCTTCTTAACGAGATTCAGCTCCTCGATGACATCATCAACGGAGCGGACTCTCATTGACCTTCTGCCGGTCCCCGTAATCTCCATAATCGATGAGCTGCAACAATATGAGCAGGCGAAAGGACAGCCTCTCGACGCCATGATGTCGTAACGAGTATTAAAACTCATCGGGTCGGTTTTGAATGTGTCGTCATCGATAAAAAACTTTTTTTCATGTAGCCGGACGGGGAAAGGTAGCTTGTCGAGGTCTGTCTCAAGCTCGACCTTTTTCCCCTTAATGACATCGTTACCGCGGTTGATCCAGCAACCGTCAACGGGTAAGGTGGTATTTTTTGATAACGCTTTAACAAGGGACGAGATCGTCTTGTCGCCCTCGGAAATACAGATGGCGTCGGCATACTTGATCGCTACTTCGGGACATAAGATCACATCGGTACCGCCCCAGATTATCGGGACACCCAACTCAGATCTGATTAAATCGGTTAACTCTATCGCTGTCTGCCTAAAGGGGGAGCGAACGCTGATCGCCACGATTGTCGGGTTTTCTCTCTGAAGCAGTTCGATTAGTAGGTCCAGTTCTTTTTTTGTCGGTTTTTTGATGTCGTTTGTCTTTAGGTCTTTTAAAAAAATCGCGCTTGTGTCGATCCCCTCATCTTCTAGAACAGAAAAAAGTCCGCGAACGGCAAAAGAATCGAAACTGTATAACGATATTAATGAGATTTTAATATTTTCCGCCATAGAATAAGTTTTATGTTGAGTATTTTTTACTTACCCAATAACGGATGCATGTTAAAAGTATTATTTGCTATGAGCGCAAAAAGAATTTCTATATCGCGGGTTTTAATTTATGAAGTATACTTCGACAGCGTCGTGTAGGTGGTTGGAGTTTACTTTTATTATTCCCGAGGCTGTTCCGTTTACGGTAATCAGTACCTCCTGTAGAGGTTTAAGGACTCCCGAAGTCGGTGAGATTGCGATATTGGGATTGCTGGGCGAAAGCGTAAATTCAAGATCCCTGTTTCCATCATTTCGTACTGAAAAAGATGACTGCTGTTTTAACTGGCTTAAGAACACTTGATACGGCTCGGTCTTTAAGATCGGTCCGGCCGATATTATCTCCTCTTTACTCACTGCCGGTGGCGGACCGGTGTCGGGCGGGCGGTTAGGTCTGTCGCTAAGAGTTTGCGGAAATAACAATTTATCCGCTGAGTAGCCGGGAGGCGGCACATTTAAAGTGGGATCCGTCATTTCTTGAGGGCCGTCACCGGGGACCGCGAGTCCTTGCTCCAGCTTTAATTTTTTTACCATGATTTCAACTTCATTTCGCTGTTGGATATTGAAAAAAGCCATGATTGCGATTGCCGCTAAAATTCCGACAAACGCTATCAAAGTGATGAAGTTCATGATCGGTCCCTTATCGTCATCAGCTGGTTCGGTTTGAGCGGGTTTGTGGTCGTTTACGGCTTCATCTTTATCAATAGACGAGACACTGTTGTCTTGCTTAAAGTAGAATCGAAAAATCGGAATAGCCGACAGAACCAGCACAATAGTTATTATAGTCCCGATCATTAACGCAAAGATGATATCGGAGCTTAGATCAAGATTTATACCTGCCGGCAGCTGTATGGAGAAAACCATATGATTATTTTATCATAATTGGATATCTCTTAGCAGCCATTTCAGTGGGATTTCCGTTGAAATGCAAAATCATGCCGCCATCTCACTTATTAATTCGACGATTAGACAGGTAAGCGTTTTTTCGACACCGTCTACCTTCTGGATATTGGAAACGACTAATTGTCCAAGTTCGTCAGTGCTGTTTGCCTCAGCTCTAACGATAGCGTCATAGGGTCCCGTTATAGCCTCCACCGACTGAACGCCTTCTAATGAATAGATGTGTTTCGCGGCGTTATCCAGATTACCCGACGACACGTTGATAAATATATAAGCTTCGACCATCTCGACCTTCCGTAAAGTTAAGGTATATTTACCCTTTTTTATTGGTTAGGGGCAAAAAAAGGCCGATGCGGGCTTTGGCATCGGCCACCTCGGGTGTTTTGTCAGGCGAAGGAGGCGTATGTGTGTGCTTGAAAATATTTTGGCTGGGGAGCAACTCTGTTATCTGTTCTTTTTACCGTTACCAGCATCATCGTAGATCCGTTTTCTTTTTTGGTCTTGATGACACCTTTTCTTGTAAGGGTCCCAAGCATCGACCAGGAAGCGCCTTTAGAAGTAGCCGTTACCTTAAGAGGGCTTAGCGGATAAGTCATCTTGATAGCCAGCTCGAAGACTTCATTATTAAGTCTTGCTTGCATTACAGCTTGGTCTTTTTGAGATTGAGCTATATCCATTGCTACGCTTACGGCCATTTCCCCGTAAGGTCCGGCAATATCGATCAGTAGGGACTCCATCTCTTCTCTTACTTTATCGCTAATTTCCAGTGTCTTCCCCAAATCCATTGCTTCCCGTAACATCTTCATCACTTCCTTTTCTTGCTTCTATCTATATCTACGGCATCTTGCGACGCAAAAAGCATCCGCTATGGTAGCTATCTTATATAGTCCGTTTGGACTATATAATTTTAATAAATACTAAATAAATTGGGCTAATTAAACGATAAATTAAGAAGCGACTTATTTGTTGTAGGACAAGAGGATGAAAGCCGTGGGTCAAGACAGTTCGGTAATTAAAAATTTATCGATAGGTTTTATTAGATGGGTAGCGGTAGCCGTAACGGTAAGGCTATTGTATCTTCCTCCCAACGATGTAAGCGATCCGTTGCTTAGAAGTATGGTCATCGCCCTCCTTGTCTATAATCTACTTTTGACGATTCCGGGAAAATCGATGCGGTTTAGGATGACTAATTTTTTTACCGTGATCCTTGATACCGCCTTTATAGCGTCGTTTGCCTATTTTAGTCCGCTTCATGGACATTACTGGTTGATTCTGTTTCTCTTGCCGGTTCTCTATTCGGCGCTGGATTACGGGACAGACGGCGGTTCTATGGCAGCTGTTGTCGTCTCGATCGGTCACGGAGCTTCCGGACTGATAGAAAAGTTTAGCATTAAGGATCTGCCCACTTTAAGTGAGCTATTGCCTGAAATTGGACCGATAGTAGGTTTTTTCATAGTCTACTTATTTTTTGGAATGGTAGTCGGACAGTTGTCGATCATGTTGGAAAAGGAGAAGCAAGTTGGTAAAAAAATGCATGGCGTCACCGAACAACTTGGAGCTACGATCAGGTTTCTTGGTGTCGCCGGAGATAAAGCCCAAGCGTCTGCTAAACAGCTTGCGGCCGCCATCAATCTGATCGGAACCACTGCTTACAGCGGGGTTTCGACGCGGTCGGGCATGGACTCGATCTTTGACCAGCTTATTAAAGGGGCGGTCGAGGTCTTAAGGGCGGACCGGGGAATGATAATGTTGATCGATGACAGCAGGAAAAAGCTATATCTAAAGTCCAGTTGGGGCAGGTCAAGCGATAAGTTGCCTGCCGATATCGACGTCGGTGAAGATATTTCCGGCTGGGTAGCGGAGAACGGCCAAGGTCTTATTATCACCAAAAACAACTATCCCGAGAATTTGGTCGATGCCTTTAACGTCAGAGATATAAAAGATAGTCTGGTAGTCCCTATCACGATCGATGGTAAGGTAACCGGCGTATTAGCTCTGGAAAATAAATTAAAAGGGACTTTCGATCCGGAAGATATGAATGTCATGGAGACTGTAGCTAAAGAGGCGGGCATGGTCATCGTCAATGCCGATCTTTATAAAGAGACTATGGATAAGAAGAAGGCCCTTGAAAAGATGATCAAAGAGGTTCAGACAGCACAGGAAAAGGAACGTCGAAGAATAGCAAGGGACCTCCACGACGGAATGGCCCAGGAGCTCGCTAAGATATCTCTTGATCTTGGCATACTTAGGATAAGCAGTCTAAAAAAGAAGGAGAGAAATGAGGAGATCGAAAGATTGGAGACCCATGTCCAAGAATCCATCGATGGACTTAGAAGCCTTATCTATGACTTAAGACCGGCGAGCCTAGATAGTTTTGGACTGGCGCCAACGTTAGAGCAGTATATAAAGAAATTCAGCGCCGAGACGGATATCTTAGTCGAGCAATCCTTTGATATCGGCGAAAGGCTTCCCGAGGAGTATGAGATCAATATTTTTAGGATAGTCCAGGAAGCGTTAAACAATATTTTAAAATACGCGATGACCAAGAAAGCGGCGATAGCGGTAGAGAGTAGTTCAAGCGAAGTGGTAGTGGAGATATCAGATAAGGGTAGCGGCTTTAACCCCGATGAGGTCGATCTGATAGACGGTACCGATCATAATTTTGGGATACTCGGAATGAAAGAGCGAGTCGAATCGCTTGGAGGTTCTTTCTTGATCGAGTCTGAAAAGGGAGAGGGCACGAAGATAAGAATAGTGATCCCGGCGGCGACAAGAGATGAGGTATTAATTGAGACAGGCTAAAATCCTAGTCGCAGACGATCATACACTTTTTCGGGCGGGTCTTACCAAGCTTTTGGAGGCTTTTGGTTATAGTGACATCGTCGAAGCCGACAATGGACAGACAGCAGTCGAATTGGCGTTATCTTTGAGACCGGATATCGTTCTTTTAGATATTGAGATGCCGGTTTTAAACGGGATCGGCGCTTGTAGGGAGATAACTGAGTCTCAACCAGGGATCAAGATAATCATGCTGACGATGCATGAGGAAGATGAATTTTTATTTGAAGCGATCAAAGCGGGGGCAACCGGCTATATTTTAAAAAATTACGCTTCCAGAGATCTTCTTAAAGTTATTGAAAGCGCTTTAAAAGGGGAGCCCTGTCTGGATCCGAAACTTGCCTCAAAGCTGATGAGTGAATTTAGCAAGGTCCAAAAGAGAGAGAAGAAACGGGCGGATCTTTTTCATCGTCTGACCGATAGGGAGAGGGAGATATTAAAACTAGTTACCGAGGGGATGAGCAATAAAGAAGTTGCGGGAGTTTTGTTTATCAGCGATAAGACAGTAAAAAATCATTTGAAGAATATCTTTACTAAGCTCGGTGTTAACGATCGGACAAAAGCCGCGGTACTCGCGTTAAAGGAAAATCTGGTATAAAAACTGTAAATAAAAAAGTGCGGAGGAGCTTTTAAGAGAAATAATTAAGCAGAGTATATGCAACAGGGTGTTTGAAGACCGGCCGCAGGGCCGGTCTTTTTATGAAATAAACGAATGGGTAAATAAAAATTGCTAAATACTAAAGATTAGTAGAGAGGAGATAAAATCATGAGTGTGTTTGGACTATTTATTGGATTTGTACTGGCCATAGGTTTGGGTGTTTTTTGGATATGGCTGATGGGAACGCTCATCAAAGCCGCGACCGGAAATTCAAAGTGGTTCGGAGTTCTGATGGTCATACCGGTAGTTTCATTTATAACTTTAATCGTCTTTGGCCTGCAATCTCATAGCGATCTGCTTGAGGAAGAATCTGAGCCGGTAGAAAGAAAGAAGACCGCGTAAGCGATTAATGTCATTAGATCCGGGTGCGGATGATGAGTGATGTTTGGATGAGACCGGCCGCGGGGCCGGTCTCATTAAATAAGAAAAATCAGTTATTGGGTAAATAATAAATTGTCAAATACTGGATAAGGGTTAGAGAGGAGATAGGATCATGGCGGCATTTGCGGGATTTATAGGATTTCTAATCGGCGTAGGTATCATAGTTCTTTATTTTTGGGCCTACGGAACGATCATCAAAGGCTCTACCGGTCAATCGAAGGTGATGGTGCTTCTTATGTTGATACCAATAGTCAATATAATAATGCCTCTTGTCTGGGGCTTCCAAGCTCATAATCAGCTTCTTGACGAAGAGTCAGAGCCCGCAGAGCGAAAGATGGCAGCGTAACCGAAAAATTGTTAAAAGAGCCGGCCAAGGGGCTGGCTCTTTGTTTATTAAGAAATCTATCGCGGTGGAGAATGTGCCAAGCTTAGACTCATCCGATGAAGTACTATATTTAAAAAAGGGCAGGCACCGGGTAAAGCGTGCACCCGGCGGCGCTTTTAAAATGGATGGGATACCCTTTTATCTATTTTCCGCGTTTATCATCGTCTCCGTCTTTCTGTCTGTTTTCATCCTCTACGATAATTTTCTATACCAAAACAATTATGATAAATTAATGAAGATCTGGGTCCGGTATGAAGAGGATCAAAAGGGTCTTGACCAGCTTACTAACGATATAACCGATAGGGATATCACCGCCAGAGTAAAGAGTAAAAAAATAGCGAAGACGAGAGAGGAGATCAAAAAAAATGACGAAGATCTTAAAAAGATCGGGATCTCTGATCGTCACGGGGGTCTGGTCGTCCTAAAAAAAGAGCTTGCTTTATTAACCGGTGACTTATATAAGATTGGCAAGAGCAAAGAAGAGGTCATCCGTTTTATGGATAATGGCGCTGAAAATAAAGCTCTTTTAAAACTAAAAGAGCAAAATATCAAAGTGTTTAAGAAAGAAGAAGAGGTCATAAACGCTTTTTATAAGGCGCTTCCCTTTGAGAGGAAGTTCTATGAGGGTCTGACCCCGACTAGCTTAAGAGCCGCCATTAAGGGCCTCTAAATTGGCGGAGACAACCGAAGCGGCGCCGGATGAGAAAGTCCATCTAGGCGGCAGTCCCACTTTCGAGGCCACGATCATCCCGGTCATCATATTGTCGCTATGGATTGCGATCAGCGTAGCAATAAAACCCTTCCTTCCTCCCGTTGTCGACTTTTATGTTGTATCCATGTTGCGATTTGGACTGCTTGTCTTATTTATGAGACAGATCCACGGAAAGAATTTGAAATGGGCATGGCGAAATCTTGGCTTCGTGCGTCCGGTTGTGATCCCGGTGCTCTTCGGGCTTCTGATAGTACTTCCGATGGTAGCTATCTTTATAGTTGTCCCGCTTGCCACCGGACGCACGATATCATTACTGGCTGGCTGGCCGTATTTGATGCCGGTAATTTTGGTGGGGCCGGGTTTGTTTGAGGAAGGGTTGTTTAGGGGTTATGTCTTCAATCATTATTTCACATTTTCGAAATGGAGCTGGGTAAAAGCCTCCTTTTTTAGCGGGATCCTCTTCTCGCTCTCACATCTGATAAACCTGCACACGGGGGTTGCCTTGTTCAATATCTTCATCTCGCTCATCTTTTCTTTTCCGATATCTTTCCTCTTTGGCTACATGTTCATTAAGATGCGTAAGAATATTTGGGGCTGCGTTTCGGCTCACGTCGCTATCGATATGATAGCGGGGACGGTTATCTTTAGTGATAATACAGTCGGTTTGCAAATGGCAATACTTGTTCTTTCTATCGCAGCTATTATGATCATTGGTTTTATGTTGGTCAATAGAATTTACCAAGGTGAGCAGGTTGTCGAATCAATATAGCGGATTTTGGGATGAGCGCTTTTAATGATAAAATCCAGTAATCATCAGTAGAGAGGACCTTTAAACTGTCAAGCAAAGACCAGATGTCAAAGACATATGAACCTCATTCTATCGAAGCCAAGTGGTATTCGTACTGGGAGGAGCAAGATCTTTTTGTCGCGCGAGTAGAGAGGGATAAGGAACCGTTTACCATTGTCATCCCGCCTCCGAACGTTACCGGATCGCTGCATATGGGGCACGCTTTAAACAATACCATCCAAGACGTATTAGTCAGACAAAAAAGAATGGAAGGCAGGCCGACTCTTTGGGTTCCCGGGACCGATCATGCCGGAATAGCGACTCAGAACAAAGTGGAACAACAATTAGCGGCCGAGGGCTTATCGAGGCAGGATCTGGGGCGAGAAAAATTTATCGAGAGAGTCTGGGAGTGGAAAGAGGAGCATGGGAGCACGATAATCAATCAGCTTAAAAGGCTTGGTTGCTCGTGTGACTGGAGCCGGGAACGCTTTACTATGGATGAGGGATACTCAAAAGCCGTAAAGGAAGTTTTTGTCCGTCTCTATCACGACGGGCTTATATATAGAGGTAACCGGATAATCAACTGGTGTCCCAGATGTCATACCGCTCTATCCGATATAGAAGTTGAACATCAGGATACCCGGGGAAATCTATGGTACGTGCGCTATCCGCTTGAAGACGGAGATGGACATTTGATAATCGCGACCACTCGACCGGAGACGATGCTTGGTGACACGGCGATAGCGGTAAATCCTGACGATGAGAGATATAAAAAGTTAATAGGTAAAAATGTTTTGCTGCCCTTGATTAAAAGGGCTCTTCCGATCATCGCCGATGAACACGTCGATCCCTCTTTTGGGACCGGTGCTTTAAAAGTCACCCCCGCCCATGACCCGAATGACTTTCTGATAGGCAAGCGTCACGGTCTAGAAGAGATAAATATTTTTTCAGAAGACGGGACGATCAATGAGAACGGCGGACCGTATAAGGGCATGGATAGAAAAGAGGCGAGAAGGGAAATTGTATCCCATCTTGAAGAGCAGGGCCTGCTTGAAAAAATCGAATCGCATGAACACGCCGTCGGTCACTGCTATAGATGTCAAACGGTAATCGAGCCTTACCTTTCCGATCAATGGTTTGTCGATATGTTGCCGCTGGCAAAGGACGCGATAGAAGTTGTAAAGGACAAAAAAGTCCGGTTCCATCCGCCGAAGTGGGAACGCCTTTACTACGAATGGATGGAGAATATCAGAGATTGGTGTATATCAAGGCAGATCTGGTGGGGGCATCAGATACCGGCATGGTATTGTGAAAAGTGTGACGAGATAGTCGTCGAGATCAGTGCACCTGATGTCTGTCCTAAATGCGGCAGTAATGAACTTCGTCAAGAGAGCGATGTCCTGGATACCTGGTTCAGCTCGGCTCTTTGGCCGTTCGCGACGCTTGGCTGGCCTGACAAGACCGAGGAGCTGGAGTATTTCTATCCGACATCGGTTTTATCGACCGCCAGAGATATTCTCTATCTGTGGGTCGCCAGGATGATCATGAGCGGCTTAAAGTTTATGGACGATATCCCCTTCCATACGGTGGTGATCCATCCGACAGTCTTAAATTCAGAAGGTAAGCGGATGAGCAAGTCGCTGGGTACCGGGGTAGATCCACTCGACCTGATAAAAGTATATGGGACCGATGCCACCCGTTTTGGTCTGATGATACAGAATACCCCGATGCAGGATATGCGTTTTAGTGAGGAAAAGTTGGCGATGAGCCGTAATTTCGCCAACAAGATATGGAACGCTTCGCGCTTTGTATTGATGAATCTGGAAGATGATCATAAACATAATGAGGCGCTTGAATTAAATGCGCTTGAAGATAAGTGGATCGTCTCTAGGTTGCAGCGATTAATCGCCGAGGTCGACATAGCGCTTAATGGTTACAACCTAAATGATGCTAGTAAAGCTCTTTACGAATTTTTTTGGAGCGAGTTTTGCGACTGGTATCTGGAACTTTCTAAGGGAAGGCTTTATGGCGATGATCCGGGCGAAGCTGAGGGGGTAAAAAATATATTGATAACCGTACTTGACGCGTCTCTTAGGCTATTGCACCCGTTCATGCCTTTTTTAACCGAGGAAATATGGCAGATGATACCGGTTGAAAAGAGCTCGATTAGTATCATGGTCTCATCATGGCCAAAATCTCGCTTAGATTTGATCGATGAATCAGCTGAGAGAGATATGGGAGATCTGCAAACGATAATATCATCGATTAGGACCATCCGTTCAGAGCTAAAGGTCCCGCCTGGTAAAGTGGTGGACATAATGATCAAGGCCGATGTAGCCAAAACAAGATTTATTGGAGTTTATGAAAAATCGATAGCGGCTCAGGCCAAAGCCAAGATCATCGAAGTCGGGGTCGGCGTTGATAGGCCGCCCGAGTCAGGGATGGCCCTTGCCGGGAAAATCGAGATATTTATGCCCCTTAGCGGACTTATTGATATTGATAAAGAGATCGAGCGGTTAAGTAAAGAGATAGCACAGGTAGAAAAAGAGCACCAAAAGATCGCCGCAAAGCTTAGTAATACTCAGTTTATAGAGAAAGCGCCGCCGGATATCGTCTCTAAACAACGGGAAAAATCTGATGATCTGTCTGGGCAAAAAGATAAGCTTTTGCGGCAGCTAAGATCTTTGGATCGATGAATGATTTTATAGATTATCTGGAAACACTTTCCAATCTTGGCATCTCGCCATCTCTTGGCGGTATAGAGTGTCTCGCTAAAATCATGGGAGATCCTCAATCTGAGTATGATTCCATCCAGATCACCGGCACAAACGGAAAGACATCCACTTCCAAGTTTCTTGCTTCAATACTATCAAATCATCAGAGAAAGTGTGGTCTTTATCTCTCCCCTCATCTGCAGCTTTATAATGAGCGCTGGTCAATTGATGGCGACGACATTTCTTATTCCCGCCTAGCCGAAGTAGGAAAAGTATTGCGGGATTGGGTTGATAAAGCAGACATTGCACTTGCGCCCCGGCGTATAACCCAATTCGAAGTGCTGACCGGTTTCGCTATTTTATATTTTCATTTAGAAAAAGTCGATGTCGCTGTCTTTGAGGTGGGCATGGGTGGAAAATGGGACGCGACCAGCGTGGTAAAGCCGGCGGTATCGGCACTTACCACTATTTCGATGGATCATTCTGATTATTTGGGGGATTCGATTGAGGCGATAGCTAAAGAAAAGAGTCATGTGCTAAAAGTCGGGACAAAAGCGGTCGCCGGAAGAGTCGATGACTCGGTTAAAAAGATATTGACCGACCGGGCCGAAGATCAAAACGGAGAGATATATTTTTTAGGAGACGATTATAAGGTCAGTGCCAGAGATGTATCCGGAAGGGTCCGGATCGATGGAATCTTCGCGGTCTACAATGGTCTGGATACGAGGGGGATAAGCAAGTACCAGATCGATAATCTAGCGGTCGCGGTCGCGGCGGCGGAGCTATATTTGAATGAGGCGCTTTCAATCGAGGGGATAAGAAGATCATTAGATCAGGTAAAGCTAGTAGGGCGAGCCGAGCTAATAAGTTATGAGCCGCGGATATTGTTGGACGGCGCCCATAACGAGGCGGGTTCCATCGCTTTAGGAGAAGTCTTAAGAGATGAATATAAATTTGATAAACTGATACTTGTTTTATCAATGCTAAGAGATAAAGATCTCCCCAAAGTCTTAAAAAATCTTCTGCCCCTAGCAGGCTCTGTCGTCGCTACCTGTAATCATAACCCCCGCTCGCTTTCGGCCAAGGAGCTCCAAGATATTATAATCGATTCGGGTCACGACGCGGCTCTTGCAGGCGACATGAAAAGCGCGTTAAGCAACGCGTTGGAACAAGCCGGCGACGGCGATCTAATTTGTGTAACCGGTTCCCTCTATGGGGTCGGTGAAGCAAGGGACGCGCTGCAATAATATCTTGGCTATATCGCAGCTCTTTGATATCATTACCTTTTAGCAACGATAAACAGAGGTATCGATGGACGCGTTCGATTCATTTTTTTCTTTTTTTACTTCCGCCACTTTTAGATTTGTAATCTCGATCCTAAAGGTTTTTCTTGTGATCTTCTGGATCAGTCTCGCTTTCTGGACCTATCGTGACGCTAAAAGGCGTGGTGGGATGGCTGGTTATTGGGGAATTGTCGTCCTGCTCTTTTCCGTCTTCGGTTTCTTTATCTATCTTATTTTGCGGCCGCCGGAATTTTTTGAAGAAGCAAGAGAGAGGGAGTTAGAGATAAAGGCGAAAGAAGCCCTTATCAGCCAGGCCGATCTCGTTTGCCCAGCTTGCATGAAGCAGATCGATAAAGAATTTATCGTCTGTCCGTATTGTCTAAAGAAACTTAAAAAATCGTGTCCGTCCTGCGAGCACGCACTTAAATTAAACTGGACAATATGCCCGTATTGCCAGAGCAATACCTAACAATCGATATCTGGAGGAAAATTGGAAAGTACATTCGCGATGATAAAGCCCGATGGAGTTCGAAAGAATCTTGCAGGTGAGATTATCTCAAAGTTTGAAAAGCGGGGATTGAAGATTGACGGCATGAGGCTTGAGCAGCTGACAATTGAGACGGCAAATACCCACTACGGTGAGCATAAAGGAAAAGCTTTCTTTCAGGATCTGGTGGAATTTGTGACCTCGGGGCCGGTAGTGCTTCTAAAGATCTCGGGCGTTGAGGGAACTGTGGATATTGTAAGATCGATGATCGGGTCTACCAATCCCGCCGATGCGGCCTCCGGAACAATAAGAGGGGACTTCGCGACCGAGATATCGGAAAACATCATACATGGCTCTGATTCTCTAGAAAGTTCGGCCCGTGAGTTAGGCCTCTTTTTTCCGTAGACCAAGAGAAAGGAATGTTTTGGAATTAAACGCGAAGACAATTGGAGCCATCTCATTTGTGATCGGCCTTGCCTTGTTTATTTACATAATCCTGGTGGCAAGGGCCTATAGCGAGAAATAAGAACTTATTTCGCTTGTCTACTCAGCTGTTTTTTTAACGAAGACATGAAGGTCTCTTCCTTCACCCTCGATACCGAGAAACTCGTTACCCGTAGCGTCGCACCAGGCCGGCATATCCGCTTTAATGCCTTCATCGGTCGAGAGGATCTCAAGAACCTCATCGATCTTCATCTCACTTATTTTTTTAGCGGTCTCCACAATGGGCATCGGACAGAGTAGTCCGTAACAGTCGAGAGTTTCGTCTGCCGTCATATTTTTCCTCTTTTCATTAAATAGCGGTTACATAAATAGATTTACGTTGCCGTCCTTAGCTTCAGCAAGATAACTTACGACACCGACGTAGTCGTCGATAATATCTTCTCTTAGCTGGTTCTTGGAGATCCCTAGAATATCCAAGGTGATCGTGCATGCTAACAGTTTGACGTTCAGTTGCTTGGCAAGGTCGATCATCTCATCGATGTCCGGCATTTTGCTCTGCTTCATCAGTTTCTTCATCATCGCTGTCCCCATACCGCCCATGTGGAATTTCGAGAGGGGTAGTCTTTTGCTGCCGCCCTTGTT
>SDBV01005086.1_pt1 | contig 18671 bp, 14 predicted proteins | sample 2277081 | NCBI WGS metagenome assembly SDBV01 (sample SAMN10402039, study PRJNA504765) | marine sediment metagenome | isolation source: marine sediment core GS10_PC15, 223 cmbsf | place: Arctic Ocean: Southern Knipovich Ridge | collected 2010 | reverse complement strand
AGCCGTCGTATCACGCGAAATTCCGCCAAAGCTTAACCCGCCTTCGCCACCAGGCTTCGGCGTGGTTCTTGTCGCTTTCATCTACGGGCTAAACCCCGTAGTTTTCAGCGACGGCGAATAAAAAGGAGTATATCCGTAGGATTACTGCTGGATATGGATTGTGGGTAAAAGTTGAGCTAGCAGTGCAGCAACGTTGCGCGTTGTGCCTTTAGTTGGATAATGGTGGAGATCAATATATGGTTTGCCATTTATATCTATGATAGCACTGTCTTGAGTTTTATATGATTGGCTTATATCTGGCAAGAGCCAATCGATACCGGCAACAGGAGCATTCAGTGCTTGAGCTGCAGATTCGCCCAGTGTTTTGTTATCTTCGTGCATGTGTTCAGTTACATCAAACATGTCGCCACCGCGCGACAAGAGCACCTTGTTATCAAGCAAGCACATGGTGCCTTGTGTTGGAATGCTTTCAAGAGTTAAATGTTGTTGTTGCAGAAATCTGTGTGTACGGTTATCAACAACCAGATGATGCAAGGTACTGTTTTGAATGTGTATTGGTTTTCGCCGTGGATCTTTGTTTTTCTTGTGTATAAGCTCTGTAATCGTCCGGTCGCCATCACCAACAACATGGGCTGGCATGCGTAGCACCGCAGCAGCAACGTTACCATCAATGATAAGTATGCGATAGTTGTTGCCATGGATATATCGTTCAATCATGGTGTGTAGGCCATATCGTTTTGATGCACAAAATGCATATATAAAGTATGACCAACTTTTAATGGGAAAATAAGCCCCTTGACTGAGGGTGCCATAGGTTGGCTTTACAACCAACGGGAAGCCAAGTTGTTTCGATCTGTTAAGTGCAGTGAACAATGAACGATGACTGGTCCCTTGAGCTGTCGGAATGCCATGTTGTTCCAGTATCCGTGTAGTCTGCTTTTTATTGCGTACTAAGTTGTTGGTACCAGGTGGATTAAAGTCTGGAAAGTCGTAGAAAGTGATGCGGTGTTTGCCGCGCGTTAAGGCAAATATATAGTTCTTTGCGTCAACTACCTCTGGAAGATAACCGATCTTTTCGGCTTCATCGAAAAGTAGGAGTAATCGATTGAGCAGTTTGGTTCGGTCAATCTTTTGCATAATATGGTATACGTCCTTGTATAAACTATTGGATGAGGGTTTTTCAAGCAATTGCAACGATAATAATGCCCATGACCATTAATGTTGCGCCCGAGATCATGGTCCAGTTTAACTCTTCACCAAAAATGTATGCTGATAAGAACATAATAAATACAAAGCTGAGGCGATCGACAGAAACTACCTTAGAAACAAGGCCATATTTAAATGCGGTAAAGTAAAATAGCCATGCAATGCTGCCAAAAGCTGATGCAAGCGCAATAAGGCCCCAATCTTTTGCCTGAATGGTGTAGTAGGTATCGAATGTAATGCGTTTGGAAATAATTGCAGTGGAGACAAGCATCAAGCTCATCAATACTGATCGTAATGTGGTAATAACAGTTGGATCAACACGTTGCGATGCAAGTTTGCCAAATATGGTAACAAAGCACCAAGAAATGGACGAAAGAAGCGCATATAAAAACCACATAGTCAGATCCTTGTGTTATATCTTTATTTTTTATTTTATAAGATATAACATACATGTTAATGAATAAAAACTACTATAAACTGAAAGGAGATAACATGAAAGGTGAAGAGTAATACGGATTATATTAAACGCCAGCTTGCATGAGCGAGCTGGCGTTTTTATGTATGACGGGGCTAAAAGTGAAGGAAAGCATCTTTTTTATCTGTTCAAAACGTTCAATAAGATTTTGCAGATCTTTACCACCAATATGTATGCAGGCATACCTATACATCTGCCCATTTTGCAAACATTCTGATAGTTTTTTACCTACCTGTGCCAGCAGCTCAATCTGTGTTCCAGGAAAGAGTTGTTTGACTTGTTTTATTTCATTCTCAGTTGGCAAGCTGACCACATAATGGTCATCAGGTAAACGCAATACGAATATGCTTGCAGCTTGATAATTTCCTTTTTTAACTGTTATTGGTTGTTGATGAGCAGCAATGTCGACTAATATGCTATAAGCATTAACCCCATTTACTTTCTGATAAAGATCGGCAAATGCTGAAGCCATGCGTGGGTTTATTTCAATGATAGAAATATGATCTGTGATTGGATTATAAAAATATTCGATGTTAAACATCCCATGATTAAATCCAATGCTTTGCATGAATTTTTTTGTTAATGTGGCCATGCGCTTTTGGATCTTATTTGGTAGGTGTGATGGGTAATCAAAGCGTGCAAAAGAGTGAGTTCCGGGATACATAACCGAATCAACTATGCCATAAACGGTTACCTCACCATTATAGACAAAGCCATCTACGGTGGTCTGCACACCTTCAAGCAGTTCTTCTGCAACCAGATAATCGGTGTTAGGATTAAGATCAGTATACTGCTTGAGGCACCATGTGAGTGGCTCTAGAAATGGTGTTGGTGGAATGAGTCGATCGATGCTCTGTTGCAATTCTTGTAGGCTGTGCATAGTGTGCGCTCCAATCGAAAAGAATGATTTAGTTGGTTTTACAAATAGCGGGAAGGGGAGTTTTAGATCGTGCATATTGCTTTTATCGATAGCACAAAATGTTGGGACGGCTTCAGGAATATATGTTTGTTGAGCAATTCGTGAATGATATTTATGTTGGCAGGTTAATAATGCTTGGGGTTGTGGTGCTGGTAGATTACATTCATATGATACGATGCTTGCTAGGATGCAACCAATATAATCATCATTAGAGATAATAGCATCAACACGATGCTTCTTTGCGACACGCATGGTTTCTTTTGTGTATGTGGCCATATCAAGTGGTTTTCCGGTACGTGCAGCATAAATAAATCTACGAAAAGCTTTTAGATCATAGGTATGAAATATTATCTGATGATCTTTAATATTCTGGTGTCTTGCCAGTTCAACATAGTCTCGTTGCAGTGGGCATACGACCAATATCTTCTTCATATGCGTATGCTACTATATTTTTGTTTTCTTTTCATACTGCTTCCTATTATAAGTAAATGAAACTGGTAACGATACAGCGTATCTATTTTTATTTGATTGTCAAAAGAGCTTTCAGTTAGGGTGTATCAGTCTTTACCTCTTGTAGGTTTAATGGTTCATCAGTAAAAAAAAGCTGTTTTAGTTGCATGAGCATACTGGATCTATTTGTTGCTTTTTCTGGGTAACAGATTTTGATCATATCGCACATATTAATAAGCGTGATAGTTGCTTTGAACTGATTATCAATCTCAAGTCCTTCCTGCATACGCAACGACCACTTTTTCAGTTTTTGTTCATCTTTTTTCTGTTTATCCAGTTCTTTTTGTTGATCGCTATACTTTTTACTTTGCTCAGTCTTTATAGTATTTGGTAATGAGTGTTCATATCCATGTGATTTAGCGAACCATTTCATCTGCTCAGTTTGAGGGAGCATACGGTTGATTACAAAGTCAGGTTCAATCCCAACTCCTTGAATGGAGATATCTCCCGGAAGACAATAAAGTGCGGTGGTTAATTTGATGGCAGAATTGTTGCTGACCGAAATAACCTCCTGCACTGATCCTTTACCAAAGGTACGCGTGCCAACCAAAAAGACCATCAGCTGTTTTACATCACCTTTTTGCGCGAGTTTCATCGAATGTTGTTGCAGGCATCCGGCAAGAATTTCTGCCGCAGAAGCGGTATAATTATTAATTAAAATAAATATGGGCAAAGTGCTGTTCACGATTGGTTCACGTTGCGTGTGATATTCTTTAATATCAGTATTATTACGTGATTTTGTCTGAACAACCAGGCTTCGGTTCGGTAGAAACAGGCCTATTATATCAGTTGCTGCATTTAAAAGTCCGCCTGTATTAAAGCGCATGTCAAGAATCAAGCCCTTATAGGGATGGTCGTCCGATTTACGCAGCAGTTGCTCGATTTGCTTGATTGCATTTTGGGTGAACATGTTAAGAGAAAGATAATAAATCTTTTGATCAGGTAGATAAAAGCAGACTGAGTTTTGCTCTTTGATAATGTCACGTGTGACCGTTACGGTAATCAGATCAGGATGTTTTTCTCGCATGATCTTGATTTCCACTTTGGTATCAATTTTGCCTTTTAATTTTGCAGTAGCCTCTTCGGTGGTCATGCCTTCAAGCAGTTCACCTTCAATCTCCACAATCTTGTCAAATGGTTTGATATCCTCTTTGTCGGCTGGGCCACCTGGAATAACATCTATGATGGTTAAATGTTTATCTTTTGTTTGGCGAGTATTATCGATTACCACGCCAATGCCGCCGAAACTGCCAGATGTAGAGCGGACAATCTCCTTATATGCCTTTGGTGGCAAAAAGCTTGAGTGTGGATCAATACACATCAGATACGCATTGATTGCCTCAGTCCAACACTCTTCGAGCTTTTCAGGGAGTTGAAAATGCTTTTGACCAACCATTTGTACCACTTCAGCGAGTGATCGTGACCAGTTAAAAGCTACCTCATCATAGGTCGGTTGGGGTGCATCTGCATGAATAAGCATAAAACCCAAACATAGATAGAACAGATAGATATTGCCTTTACGTTGTTTAAACATTACTCTCCCCACAGGTAAAATGATGATCTCTTTACTCCTGTTTGTGTTATACCTTATTTTAAAGTAAGAAGGGAATTGTTTTGCATATTGGGGGGGGACTCATATGATTGTTATTGATATAAAACGGCTTATTTCGCGAGGTCTTTTTGGCTGCGAACTCATTATCATTGTATGGGTTTATCTATTTGGAGCACATGGCTTTAATCATTTAGTGCATCTGCGCAACGAATGTGATCAGATGAAGCAGTGCAAGCAAGAGAAACAACAGGAGGTAGATACTCTCAATGAGCAGATTATTGCGTGGAATGTGCATTCATTTTATAAAGAAAAGATGGCACGTGAGCAGTTGCAAATGGCGCGCAAGGGTGAATTGATCTACTATTTAAGTTGAGGTATTCGTAATAAAACCATTCAGAAAGAAGAATGTAGAATGAAAAAAAAATTGTTTATCATATTATTAATTCCAAGCGGTTTTCTCTATACCGCGGATGCAGTCAAGATTCACGAACTGATAAAAACTGTGATCTTACATGAATCTCCTATAACCTGCATGAAGGCTGGTTTCAGAAAAAATCGACTTTATACAGGAACTGAAAAAGGTGAGCTTGTCTTGTGGCAAACAGGGGGCGAATGGATTGGTCATCGTCTTTCGGGGCACCAAAGTAAGATAACAGATATGCAAACTGATGAGCAAGAAGAAAGATTATTTTCAGCATCTACAGATCATACAATAAAAGTATGGGATGTGGGTGATGTCAAAGCCTTAAAGATGATTCTCTCTATAGATTGCAAAGATCCTTATTGTTTAGCTTTTGATAATCGTCATAAAAAATTATATGCAGTTTCTTCTGACACGATTAAGGTGTGGGAAACCCAAGATGATAAGCTGAAAGAGGAGTCAACTTGGAGTGGGCTATGTGGTGTCATACATTCTTTAGCATTGGTAGATGACTCTCTCTGTTATTCAGATGGAAAGACTCTATTGGCTATAAGTGATGCAAGCAACCTTGAAAAGAACCGAAAACTTTGGACCCCTGGAGGGCTCTTACAACTAGATGAGGGGCATATATTTGTGATTACCCCATCCTCAGAGTTTGATAAGAAGCGAGTGAAAGTTTTGCAAAGATCCAGCAGTCAAATTGTTGATTGTGCATATTGTGAGGGTCATACTGATACGGTTACTTGTTTAACTTATATAAAGGCAGTTAAACTGCTGTGTACAGGGTCGGCCGATAAAACGATACGGTTCTGGGATCCAGAAAAGCTTGCCTTGGTAGCATCATGTAACGGTAGGGGTACGGTAAAGTGCCTTACGGCAAACGATAAAGAGCTTTATGCTGGGTATGAGGATGGTGCGATAGAGAGATGGAGCTTAGGTTTTTTGCAAGAGCTTAATGCCAAAGAGGAAGCATGACAAAGATGTATATAAAGTTTCCCCGGCTTTTTTTAAATAAGCGGGGGAAAGGTCATTTTATGTTTTAAAAATTTTAATTCTGACCAAGAGCTGCAAGTATTGCCATTGCATCGCCTTCTTGTCCTGCATCAAGCAATTCTCCAATGTGACGATGCACATCAGAATCACCTACTGGGTGCTGATGTGCTGGGTACTGAGGTTCTTCATACGGCATATTGACTTCATGTGGCACTTCTGGATTTGGATTGAGATGAGCATTGATCTGCTGGTGAAGTTGATGAGCAGCTTGTGCTTCTTCATCTTGATCTGGATGATAAATGGTTTGGTTTTTGCCCAAAGTTTTATTGCAAAGTGGACAGCTTGGGTTGTCCTTTAGCCATCTATCGAGGCATTTAACATGGAATATATGTATGCAAGATATTTTTTTTATATCCTTTTTTTGACACGGATCAAAGCAGATTCCACAGTCACCTACTTGACTTTCTGCATCTTTGTCATCTTTTTTATCATGACGAGGTGACAGGTCTTTTTCCTGATCACTCTGATCATCCTGATTAGGACTGAATAAATAACTCAGTCCATTTGAAAGCTTGTCCATTGCATCTCCAAAATCAGCTGCTTTGCAGAAGGGGACTGTAAGAAGTAACAGTAAAAAACTAAATATAATATTTTTCATGCCTTTTCCCTCTATTTACTCTTAAGTATAACTCGGATTCATTGCTGATATAGCAATAATGATTAAACTATTTCTATTTGTAAGAATAGCACAAAGGGGCAGTTTGTCAATAAAAAATAAAAATCGCAAGCAATTCTTTCAGCGGGACCTTTTTCTTTGGGGAGTCTTGGCAACAGGAGTAGATCCTTGCTCGTAGATCCTTGCTCGTAGATCCTTGCTCAAAGGAGCAAAATCTTTTATGGTATGGCTAGGTTTACTCTAATAACTAACCAATTTTAACTTAGAAGGCTTTTTATGGCCAAATTTGAATTACCCCCGCTTTCTTATGCATTTGATGCGCTGGAACCATATATCGACAAAGAGACGATGGAGATTCATCATGATAAGCATCATGCAGCTTATGTGAAGAATTTGAATAATGCTTTGGCTGATTATCCACAATATCAAGAATGGAGCCTTGAAAGACTTGTTACTAAGTATGATGAGCTGCCAGAGGCGATACGTACAGCTGTACGTAATAATGCTGGTGGTGATCTGAATCATACTATGTTCTGGACCATGATGAAAAAGGGAGGTGGCGGTACGCCGCATGATAAGGTCCATGGTGCAATTAAACAATCGTTTGACACCTTTGAAGCATTTCAAGATCAGTTCAACAAGGCTGCCAAGACCGTCTTTGGTAGTGGTTGGGCATGGCTGAGTTTTGACAAAGACGGCAAGTTGGTAGTGAGTACGACGCCTAATCAAGATTCACCCCTCAAAGCGGGTTTAACACCTATATTGGGTCTTGATGTCTGGGAACATGCCTATTATCTTAAATATCAAAATAGACGTCCCGATTATATACAAGCCTGGTGGCATGTAATCAATTGGGATCAGGTTGAGGAGAACTACGAACAGCATCGATAAACCCCATCGCATTTATGTAAAGATAATCAATGTAACAAAATTAACATAGACGGTTGCTTTTGCAGACAATCCTTAAGTATAATATAATTATATTCAGTTTGTATTTTAACTAAGGGAAATATAATGCAAAAGAAGTTCTATTTCATGCTGGCATTAGTCGGTATGCAGCTTTATGCCGATGATATGATTACGGTCTATAATCAGACTGCAAAGCCAGTATGGGCTATCATATATTGTGTACCCACTATCAGTATCGAGGATGCGCAAGCAAAAGGAGGCGAGCTTTATCAGATAGCTGCAGGAGATTCTCAATCGGTGAAGCGTCCGTCAAAAAGTGCTACATGCACGCGACATTTGGCGTTCTCTTATAACAAAGATGATTTGCCTACCAAGATATCAACAAAAGTATATGGTAAGCTGCCATCGGTTGGAGTTGGTATAACAACTGGTAAGCGTATATTTAGTGCTTTTGCCATCAAAGAGAAGGATGGCGCCTTAAAGGGATCACCCGATCTGCTTGGTGAGTATAAGCTCACTCTACTAAAGGATTCGCCTCTTATTGAAGATAATCCCTATAAAAATGAGGTTGCTCATCTTCGTGTTGGTACTGATGTAAGTGCTGGTGAAAAGGCATTTGTAAAAGCACGTGAGCCTAAGGTCAAGGCAGCGCTTGAGAGTTTTTTAGGTAAAAAACTGAATGGTACCTATATTCCAAAGATTGCATTCATAAATAGTGGTGGTGGTGTACGGGCCTTTATCGGCTCTTTAGGTTGGCATATTGGTGCACAACAGATTGGTCTGCTTGATGCAGTGATGTATGATATTGGTCTTTCTGGTGGTAGTTGGTTTGTTACCACTTGGGTACAAAGTGGTAAAGATCCTGCTGCATTCAAAAGCCTTATGCAGCCAATCATGGCCAAAGAGCTCTATCCTTCGGGTACACGGTTTGCACCAGATGAGCTGAAGCAATTTTTTGATGCGATCGTGGTACGTGAAGCTTTGAATCAACCAGTTACGTTGGTCAATCCATATGGAGCTTTACTTGCAAATCGCTATTTAAGTCCTTATGGAGCCAAGCGCCAAGAAATCCTGCTTTCTGAGCAAACAAAGAGAATTGAGGGGGGCAATTGGCCATTCCCAATTTTAACGGCCGTTAATGGTTATGCTAGTGACGCTACTGAAAACAAGCATATGATGGAATGGTTTGAGTTTACTCCTTATGAGGCGAGCGGTGTTGGCAGTTGGCTTGGTAATGCGCATGCACCAATATGGGCATTTGGCAGAACATTTCAAGGTAACTCTTCAATTAATAGAGATCCGCAATATGATGTTGGGTTGCTTATGGGTATTTGCGGTTCAGCCTTTGCTTTTAGTTACAAACTAGCATATGAAGAAACCATAAAAGCAGCAGTTGCAAGTATCCCATTTTTTGGAGAATCTGAAGTTAAAATGACCGGAAAGACATTAAAAAAAATCTTGCCACAGGATGTGACGGAAGGGCGATTCAGTGTTTCTAAAGTACCGAACTTTGCAAAAGATGTGAGTGGCTCAGCAGTGAAGCAAGAACAGTTAAGGCTTGTGGATGCTGGCCTCGCCTTTAACCTGCCTGCACCTCCAGCACTTGAGCGTAAAGCAGATGTACTGATTTTTCTTGATGCTTCAGGTGGTACCTTGGGTTCTGTGTTGGAATTGGTAGCAAAATATGCTCAAACACACAACTACAAGTTTCCTCAAGTCTCATTGACTGGTTTAACTAAACGAGCAGCAACCGTTTTTGCAGAAGATGATAAGAATACACCAGTTGTTATCTACATGCCACGGACAGATCCTACCGGCAACGTGAATACTGATTTCTCAACAACAAAGTTTGCCTATAGTCAAGATGAATATAATCAGTTGAGTGGCATAACTGAAAGCAATATGAAGACAGCTCGAGATGATATTAAAGAAGCCCTCATCAAACTTATTGAACGGCATGGTGGTTTTTGAGTAAAGTTGAGCTTTTTGCAGTTTTTTTCAGATAAGCAGAGGACCTCCAATTAAGGGGATGCTTTTGCTTTATGGGCAAGTGAAAAAAAAACTGTATACTGTATCCCATATGTTGAATTCAAATAGGTTTGTGAACTATGGAACAGAAAAAAGATCCCGATATCTCAGCTGAGCATGGTATCCGTCTTGATAAGGTTAAAGAGCTTGAGAAACGTGGCATGTCAGCATGGCCTGCGGGTAAAGCAGTCAATACTACATGCCAATCAATTATTGATGCATTTCAGCAAGAGCAAGAATCAAAGGTATATGCAGTTGCTGGTCGCGTGATGACTATTCGTGAGCACGGCAAAACAATCTTTGCAACGATGCAGGATCGTACCGGTCGACTTCAGATTTATATTAAAAAAGATATCGTTGGTGATGAGCAGTTTGATTTTTTCAAACAGTTTATTGATATTGGTGATATCATTTGGTGCAAAGGGAGCTCATTCAAAACTAAGATGGGCGAGATCACCCTAAAAGTGGATGAGTTTGCTTTGCAGAGTAAATGCTTACATCCGTTGCCAGAAAAGTTTCATGGCCTTGCTGATATTGAAACGAAATATCGCCAACGCTATTTAGATCTCATTTCTGATTCTGAAAGTCGTGCACGCTTCAAGTTGCGCTCTGATATAATTCGTATTATGCGGGATTTTTTTGATGCACATGCATTTATTGAAGTTGAAACCCCCATGCTGCAATCTATTCCTGGTGGTGCGGCAGCAAAGCCATTTGTTACCCATCATAATGCATTGGATATGGATCTTTATTTGCGTATTGCACCGGAACTGTTTTTAAAACGATTAGTCGTTGGTGGTCTTGAGCGCATCTATGAAATCAATCGTAATTTTCGTAATGAAGGGATATCAACCAAGCATAATCCAGAGTTTACGATGGTTGAATGGTATATTGCTTATAAGGATTATCAATGGATGATGGATTTTATTGAACAGCTTCTTAAAGATATTATCAAACGTACTGGTTTAAATGAAGAGATTTCTTTTGGTGAGCATACAATTGATTTTTCTCAGTTTGAACGCCTTTCTATGCAAGAAGCGGTTATGAAATATGTTGGTATCAGCAACAAACAATTGACCGATGATATCGATGCAGTACTCAAACAACATAGTCTCAAACCGGTGCGCACAAATGCTTCATGGGGTGAAAAATTGCTTCTCCTTTTTGAAGAGTTGGTTGAATCTCAGCTTATACAACCAACCTTTATTATAGATTATCCTATTGAAATATCTCCGCTTTCCAAACGTCACCCAGAAAATCCTCAGATTGCCGCTCGATTTGAACTCTTTATTGCTGGCATGGAATTAGCAAATGGATTTAATGAATTAAATGATCCATTTGATCAAGCTGAGCGCTTTAAAGAGCAGATGCAGGCACGTGAGGCAGGTGATGCGCAAGCGCATTGTTATGATGCTGATTATGTGTTAGCGCTTGAGCATGCATTGCCGCCTACGGTGGGTGCTGGCATGGGGATTGATCGTTTAACCATGCTTTTGAGCAATGCTACCTCTATTAAAGATGTTATCCTATTTCCGACACTGAAACGTAAAGAATAAGTGGCATATGCATACTATACAAGGGCAGAAATATCTCTGGAAAATACCACCCGATGATACACCTAACATTTTGGATATAGCATCAAAATATAGCTTGTCATTTCCTATTGCGCAAACGTTGCTTACACGTGGATTTGCTACACAAGAAGCAATTGATGCTTTTCTTTTTTCATCATTTGAACGTGATGTAGCCCATCCTTCATTGATGAAAGATGCGCAAAAGTCAGTTGACCGCATACTATATGCGATAGAGCATAAGCAAAAGATGTTGGTCTGTGGGGATTATGATGTAGATGGCATAACTTCATCTGGTATGATGCTTACGTGTCTATTGCCGCTGGGTGCCGACATAAACTTCTTTTTGCCTCATCGGGTTAAGGATGGATATGGCCTTTCAGCAAAAACGGTTGAACGAGCTGCAGCGAATAACTACAAGGTACTCATTACGGTTGATAATGGTATTACCGCATTTCAAGCAGCAGATAAGGCCAAAGAGTTAGGCATTGATCTCATTATCACTGATCATCATCGGCAGCATGATAAGGTGCCTGATGCATTTGCCATTGTTAATCCAAATCAAAATGATTGTGCTTATCCCTTTAAAGTGCTTGCCGGTGTGGGTGTAACCTTTAAATTATTATCGCTATTATATGAACAAAAAAAGCTCAAGTTGCCTGATAAGGTCTATGAGTTATTGATGCTTGGCACGATTGCAGATGTGGTACCGTTGACTGGAGAAAACCGTTTTTGGGTACGCCATGGCTTGCATTACGTTAATTCTGTTGAGAGCTTTGCTTTTAAAGTATTAAAGCAGAATGGTAAAGTAACTAAGGATACCATTTCTGCAACGGATATTGGCTTTTCAATTGCACCACAAATCAATGCACTTGGCCGATTGCAAGATGCGCGTGATGGGGTTAAATTTTTAATTGGTAATAATGAAAAAGAGATTCAATCAGTTGGTAACGTGCTCCTTGAACTGAATGAGGCACGCAAGGGCATTGAACGTTCAATTTTTACACAAGTGGTTGAGCAGATACAGGAAAAAAAGATCGATCTTGCAAAAGAAAATATTATCATGGCAGCAAGCAGTTCGTGGCCTCCTGGTGTTATCGGTTTGGTTGCTTCTCGTTTGGTTTCAGCGTATGGCAGACCAACGTTGCTGTTCCATGCAACCAAAAAAGGAATTGCAAAAGGTTCGTGCCGTTCAATATCAGAGTTTAATATGTTTGATGCGCTCCGTGCAAATAAGGAATTGTTAACCTCATTTGGTGGCCATTCAGTAGCAGCTGGACTTGCATTGCCAATAGATAAGCTGCCGATATTAAAAGATAATCTAGAACGTTTGATTGCAGAGCAATTAACAGCTGACGATCTTAAACAAAAGATTGCATTGGATGCGCAGGCAACTTTAGGTGATTTGACTAAAAAATTTATGCAGGATATGCGTCATTTAGAACCGTTTGGTAATGAGAATCGCCAACCAGCATTTTACTTTAAAGAGGTATGTATGGTGCAGAAGCCACAGCTCTTGAAAGATCTCCATGTCAAATGTTCAATCTTTGCAGATGGCGTGATTAAGCCGGTAATATTTTTTAATCGACCGGAACTGTTTGCATTATTGCTTGAACAAAAAGAGAAACCATTTCATATAGCTGCACAGGTGATGGAAAATCACTGGAATGGGCGTGTTTCTATCGAGCTTTCTGGTATTGATATAGCATTGCCAGAAGGAACTATATGATTCTACGTCGCCAGTATATCCAGCAGTTTACTGCGGGGGTGAATGCACGTAGAAGCCTTGCAAGCCTTCTACTATGCTTTAAAAGCTTCCTACTTCGTTTTAACTACGAAGGACAGGTCGAAGAACAGGTTGTGCACAGTAGGGTAGAGCTATGAAGAATTGCGCGAAGCGCTTCATAATCACTATCGATGGTCCAGTTGCGAGCGGTAAATCAACGGTTGCTCGTATGCTTGCAGATAAACTTGGTTATTACTATATATATTCAGGGCTACTTTATCGAGCACTAGCATATGCAGTGCGAGATAATAACATTACCATTGAAAGTATAACTGAACAGCAGGTGCAGAGATTGCTTGATATGCTCACCTATCAGTACAGCGACAAAGAGCATATATGTTATCATGGCAAAGATATAACAGATCAGTTATTCACGCCGGCAATTGATGATGCTGCATCACGTATCAGTGTATTGCTTCATGTAAGAGATGGCATTAATGCTTGGCAAAAAAAACTTGTTCAATCGCATGATGCAATAGTTGATGGACGTGATAGCGGCTCAGTCGTATTTAAAGATGCTGATCTTAAGCTTTATTTAGATGCGCCTATTGATGTTCGTGCACAGCGTTGGCTTGATAAACAATGCATGCAGGGGCGTACTTTTACGATGCAAGAAGCAGTTAACGCTATTAATCAACGGGATGAGCGTGATGCCAAACGATCAATTGCTCCACTGATAGTGTCTGATGGTGCAATTGTATTAGAAAATGCGCGGAGTCCAGAGGGTATGATTGCACAGATTATAGAGCTTGTGCATCAGATATCATAAATAAAGCCAAGAATATATCTTGGCTTTATCATATAATTTTTAATGTTTAACAACTTCCTCTTCAACCCATTCACGATCACACGTATCACAAGGTTCGTCACATTCTTTGCAGCTTTTACCACATGAGGCTAAAAATCCTAACGAAATGAGACAAAAGAGTGCAACAAGAAGGTTTTTTTTCATGTAAAACATCTCCGTATTTTTGAAAGGTTATGACTGTTTTTTCTTACGACTTGTATTAGTTATAGCCTTTTTTGATTTTTTTTGCATCTTTTTAAACGCATTTGGTTTAAAAGTTGCTTTAATAACTTCATCCATATTACTTACAAAAGTAATATTTAAATCGTCAAGCTTTGTTTCGCGAAAGATTTCTTGAATATCATCATAATTTTCTTGAGGTACGATTACCCGATTCATATCTTGCTGTTTTGCTGCAATAAGCTTTTCTTTTAATCCACCAACAGATAGCACACGTCCTTGCAGAGTAATTTCTCCAGTCATAGCTAAATTAGCAGTCGTTGGTTGCTTGGTCAAAGCTGATATGAGTGTAGTGCAAATAGTGATACCAGCCGAAGGTCCATCCTTTGGAGTTGCTCCTTCAGGAATATGGATATGAATATCCTTTGTGTTATAAAATGATTTTGACAAACCAAGTTGGTTACTGCGCGAACGAATATAACTGAGTGCTGCATGTGCAGATTCTTGCATTACTTCACCAAGTTGTCCTGTGAGGGTAAGGCCACCTTTGCCTGATAATGCAGTTGCTTCGATTTCAAGCATCTCCCCACCAAATTCAGTCCAAGCAAGCCCGGTAGCAAGACCAATACGATCCTTTTTCTCATTTAAACTGGTTTTTTTAAATTTTGGATATCCTAACCACTGTTTGATCAACGCATCAGTAATGGTTACTGATTTTGTTTTTGGATCTTTCAATATGAGTTGAATAGCCTTACGCATCAGTTTCGCAATAATGCGATCAAGCTGACGAACTCCAGCCTCTTTGGTATATTCCATGATGATCTTTTTAAGGATCTCATATGGCAGTTTAAATTGGCGTGTAGTAAGATCATACTCTTTGAGATTGTTTGAAATAAGAAACTGTTTAGCAATCTCAAATTTTTCATCTTCAGTGTAACCGGATAAAGGAATAATCTCCATACGGTCAAACAAAGGATAAGGAATACCTTCCATCATGTTGGCAGTTGCAATAAACATTACCTTTGAAAGGTCATAGCCAACATCAAGAAAATGGTCAACAAACGTTTCGTTTTGTTGTGGATCAAGAACCTCAAGCAATGCTGATGCTGGATCACCCTGCATGTCTCGAGCCATTTTGTCAATCTCATCAAGCAAGATAACAGGGTTCTGTGTTTTTGCTTTCTTCATTGCTTGTATAATCTTGCCCGGTAGTGCACCAATATAGGTACGTCTGTGTCCACGAATTTCAGCCTCATCTTTTATGCCACCAAGTGAAATGCGTACAAACTCACGCTTGGTACTATCAGAAATAGATTTTGCGAGTGATGTTTTACCTACACCAGGAGGTCCCACCAGACATATAATCGGTGAGCGTTCTAACGATTTTGAGAATTTCTTTGCAGCTAAGAACTCAATAATACGGTCTTTTGCTTTGCGAAGCCCTGCATGATTTTTATCGAGTATGCGCTCAGCTTGTTCTAAACTAATAGTGTCTTTGCTTGTTATACCCCATGGCAATGAAAGAATCCAATCAACATAATTTCGGCTGACTACAGCTTCAGAAGAAAGCGGTGGCATCTGTTCGAGTCTACGCAGCTCCTTTTCAACCTTTTCGAGCGCTTCAGAAGAAAGTGACATCTTACGTGCTTTTTTCTGAAGCTGTGCAATTTCAGCTGATTGATCTTCACGTCCAAGCTCTTTTTGAATAGCTTTCATCTGTTCGTTGAGATAATATTCGCGCTGGCTTTTTTCAACCTGTGTTTGAATGTGACCACGGATTTTTTGTTCAACCAATAGAATTTCTATTTCACGTTGTAGGAAGATACATAATTTAAGTATACGCTTATTGAGATTTCGCAGCTCAAGAAGTTCTTGGCGTTCTGGCAAGGTCAGATTAAGATGCACCGCAATGGTGTCTGTTATATAATCGATATCTTGAGGAGATTTAGTTACAGAAACCAAGTCTATTGGCATCTTTTCATTGAGTTTAGCGTAAGAAAGATACAGCTCTTTGAGTTGTCTCCATAATGCTTGAAGCTCAATAGAGTCCTTTGCACCAGTTGTTGGTAAATCCTCATATTGAATGCTAATAAATTGTTCATGAGAAGGATTCTGCATAGTGACTTTTGATCGGCATATTCCTTCAGCCAATATCTTGAGCGCATTGTTTGGCATGCGCATCACCTGCAGGATAGTTGCCCGAGTACCTACCCGGTAGACATCGTCAAAAGTAGGATTTTCTGTGTTAGAATCCTTTTGGGTGGTAATGAAGATCATTTTGTCATGCTTTAAAGCATATTCAACAGATCGAATTGAGCTCTTTCTGCCCACAATAATAGGGGTAATGCTTTTTGGTAAAATGACTACATTTTTAAGCGGTAACAGGGGTAGAAATGGTGGCTGCAGTGATATTTCAGTTGCTTCTTGATATTGACCTTCAACCATAATTTTAATTCCTATTTCTTGCTTTACTCAGTTTCATAAGGTAAAGTATTATTTTCGTATTGATATATAACTTAATAGTACCATTTTTTTACTGTTTGTACATGGTTTTTTGCGGTTTAATCGGGGGAAAGCTGCCTCAAAATGACCTTCATAGGATATATTCAGGTTTGAGGCTTTGAAAAACACTGGGATAAGCTTCTATTTCGCATTATCAGGTCTGCAAGGACGAGAGTAACTGTTATAATAAGCAATTAATGATATTTTCTATTTGTAACATTTTTGGGTCGGTGCGGGGATATATTATGAGTACATAAGAAGAGAGGAAGAGTTTTTTTTACAGATGCAATACCATTTGCTACACTATCTATATTAGTATGTTTTATTTGAAAATGCTTTATGTATGAGGAAATCTATATGATTATAGGGACTTTAAAGCGCATAGCGCAAGTCTTATGGGGTAAATTTGAGAGTAAAGAGGAGTTTTTCAAATTTCTATTGTTGGGCCTTACCCTTGGGCTCATCATATTCGTGTACTGGTCTTTAAGGCCAATTAAAGATTCTGCTTTTAATGCAATAGTTGGAGGCGAGCATCTAGCGTGGGCTAAGATATTTTCATTGTTTGTAAGTCTTCCTTTAGTGATTTTCTATAGTAAATTGATAGATGTATTTGGTCGCAAGCGTGTTTTTTATATCTTAACTATGATATATGGCGTTACAATGCTTGCCTTTGCTTGGGCATTTGCTGATCCAGAGATTGGGTTGCTTAATACGGTAGCAAGTAAGTATCGATATATTGGTTGGGCTTGGTATGCCTATGTTGAAAGTTTTGGATCATTGATAGTTGCACTTTTTTGGGCAATTGCGACTGATGTAACATTGCCCGATGCAGCAAAAAGAGGTTTTCCTTTAATGGTATTCTTTGCCCAAATAGGTAATATTGGGGGGCCATTGATGGTAAGCTATGTAACTTTATCAAAGGTATTTGCAACGAGTGCTCCTTTAGTCTTTATCTGTGGTATATTAGTGTTTGCTGTTGGCCTTTTGATGAAATTGTTCAATGCTGTTATTCCACAAGAAGATTTAGTGGGATATCCGGCAGGAAATGTTACATCAACTAAGTCAAAGGAAGAGGCGGGCTTTCTTGAAGGTCTAAGGCTTTTGTTTACCAATAAGTATCTTTTTGGAATGTTTTTAATTATCGCATTTTATGAGTTGATTATTACGATTATTGATAATCACTTTAAACGGTGTGCATTTGAAGGCTTAGGATGCGAAACTGATGTAACTGTTTATTTGGCAAACTATGGTTTTTGGACAGGAGTAGTTGCATTACTTTGTTTGGTATTTGGTATTAGTAATATTCAGCGCAAACTCGGTATGCGCATCTCATTGTTGACATTGCCTCTATTTGTTGGTCTAGCAGTGGTTATTTTATGGATGAATCCATATAGCTTAGGGGTGTTGTTCTGGATTATGGTTGCATCAAAAGCGGTTAACTATTCATTCAATCAGCCAACATTGAAACAACTATATATTCCAACAACTGAAGATACTAAATATAAAGCTCAAGCATGGATTGAGGCGTTTGGTTCTCGCTCATCAAAAGCTATGGGAGCTGGGGTTGCAAATTTTAGAGGTTCATTTGCAACTATCGCACAATATATTACGATGACCTCATTCTTGTCATTTGGCTTGATAGGATTTTGGGTTCTTATTGCATTTTATATTGCTAATCAGTTCAATAAAGCTATTAAAGAAGATAAGGTTGTGTGTTAACAATGGGTTGTTATCAGATAGTTATGAGAGTTTTGAAAAGTCTTTCTGTTTAACGACAGGAAGACTTTTTTTATTTTAATGAAGCGCCGCTGCAAATATATGAGTAACATTCTGTATCGAATGGATTTTTCATGGAGCTATCGCATTCAACGACTCTCGACACACCTCAGGTAAAAGAGCATTATGAGCGAAAAAAGTTCATCATATTGGGGGTAACCTTTTTCTTTGTTATCGCTGCTTATACTATTATTCAAGTCCTCAAGGATTCGATTTTTGGGCACATAGTTGGTTGTTATTGGATCAATTATGCACGCTTTGGCTCAATGTGCATGCTTATGCCGGCCATTATCTTTTATTCTAAACTGGTTGATACATTACGTCGTTACTATTTGCTTTGTTTTTACGCCACCTTTTATGCATCATTTGGATTGATACTT
>SDBV01005085.1_pt1 | contig 18674 bp, 15 predicted proteins | sample 2277081 | NCBI WGS metagenome assembly SDBV01 (sample SAMN10402039, study PRJNA504765) | marine sediment metagenome | isolation source: marine sediment core GS10_PC15, 223 cmbsf | place: Arctic Ocean: Southern Knipovich Ridge | collected 2010 | reverse complement strand
TCCCATGGACTGATCTCCTATCACGGCCCCCGGACATCCTGTCCAGTGGCCGTTTTCAGTTGGCATCAGTCCGAGGTTTCAAACCGCTACGGAAACCTTCCAAGATCGGGGGGGCATATCAAAGGACCCCTTCACCGGAACCAAGTACCTGACCGGTGACGAGGAGAAGAAGAAGAAATGACCGGGGGGTTTGGTCTTTTTTCGAATCATTGACTCGGTAAATATTTCCTAAGGACAGTTCGTCGGAACCGGAGTACACGAGTCGTCAAGGTTATCGGTGAGGGCGGCGTTGCTGTAGATTTCCAAATGCATGGCCACCGAATTGATAGCGCTCAGGCCGGCCAGGTTGTTAAGGACGGGATTGTTGCAGATTACCAAACTACCCACTGAGTTGATAGCGCTCAAACCATCCAGGTTGGTGAGGCCGGCGTTGCTCCATATTCGCAAATCCTCACCCACCGAGGCGAGGGCGCCAAGCCCGTCCATGTTGGTGAGGCCGGTGTTGCCGGAGATTGACAAGTCCCCGCTCACCGAGGTGAGGCAAACCAACTCGCTCAAGTCGGTGCATGAAGGGCAATTGACATATAGGTTTCCCGAGATCGAGGTGTATCCCGCGAGGGTTGCGACATCCGATGATGCGCTGATCATGAAATTGCCGTCGTACTCCCCCAGAGTGCAATCGATATCCGTATCGGCATCGCCCGAGCACCCGACTAATACGGCGACTGCGAGCAGGATCATTTAAAGAAATCTCATTCTGCTCATCGTCTTTCATCTCCGTTCAGGAAACGATCATACCATTCGCTCTCCGCGCTTGGTTCCTAAAACAACCTCTGAAGGAATCGGACTTTCAAGGGGATGCAAGGCTCTTTATTAAAGTCAGAATGTAGTGTGAGGCTGTTCGAAAAGCCGCCAGTTCGTGTCGTCCATCCTGGTCGCCACAACCCCATCTGGAGCAGGGTCATCAAGCTCGACGAAAGAAGAAGTACCGGCAAAATTACGCGGAAAGATTGATACACAATCTCTGCCTGTGAGTTTCGATGGATAAACTATTCCCTCGATGCCCGCTGTGAAGACGAGGTGTCCGAATATCTGAGAGTTCGATGGAACGTCAAACAGCATCGGCAATGCTCGCCACCTCTCCAAAAGGAGCGACTCCCGTAGCTTTGAGGGTGTGGTGACTATTTCTGGAACTCCCTGCCCCAGAAGGCGTGCTTGGCTGATGACACTCCGCGACAACTCAAAGTTCTTGATGAGGTCCGTGAACTTTCTAAGCGAGGTCGTGGTACGAATATCGAGAACGTGTTCGAGTCGTCCACTGACCGAAACGATAGTCTCCGATTTAGGGCTCATGAGGGCCAGTTCTCGCGGGGAAAGATCTGAGCCTTCGACCTCCACCTGACCCAACGTCTCCTGAAGGGCTGTGTCCTTGTCGATAGCAAAGTATAGCGCGGGGAAACTTGGAAGATTGGGGTTCACATCCTTGCCCATGTTGAAGCGTCCGCCGATCCTTCTAACGCTTCCCTCGGTCGAGAGCGGATGGAGACTGTACTTGTATTTCACCACGCGCTGCCAACGCTTGAGCTCGAAGTCGCGAGTACACGATTCGTTCAAGGATTGCCCGATCTCATCCTCTATTCGACCTCGCTGATACGCCAGCTCAGAGAAGTAGTTCCAGTAGTATCGAAGATGAGCAGCCGTTCGTTTCTTGGCGTTTTTCAACTCGATCAACGTGCCTTGTTCGAGAATGTAGTTTGCGGAAGCGAGGGGGTTTTCACTCCGCCTGCCACTCGTCTTGCGCGAGTTCCGTCTCGGGCGCTTGACTCTACCCTTGGCCATGTCTAGCGGGTGTTCTCGTCCAGCGCTGTCTGAATGAACTTCAGTAGTTTCTTGAACCGACCTGCTCTGATCATCGCCTGGGGGGAAACGCTGCCGAGCAAAGGATTGATAGTCTGGAACCAGAGCATGGTCTTGTGTTCGTCGTCGAAGTAGCTGCCAACCAGGCTGATCGCCACCGCCCACTCGGTGAACCGCTCCCTCAGAGCCTCGGGCATCTTGTTATCGTATCTCACCGACTTAAGGGGAACATCGGCAGCGACAGACACATCCTTTTTCTTGTATTTGAGAATATCGACGACCTTCTTCACGTTTGGTTGTCCGTCGGTAAACAACGCAAATTTGTTTTCTCTCGGAATAGAATCAAAAAGAGAACGTGCTGATTCGCCCATGATGCCAACCTCCGGTTCCATCGAAAATACCCACTCTTAGCTTCCACATTCTTACCACATTTCAACCATCTTTTTACCACTATTGTTAATAATAAGCCTTGCAGACAGATTGCGCAAGACGACAGATAATAAACGCCTAAATAGGAACAGTGATGATAAATCGGGCGCCTTGCGTGAACTCCCGATCCACTGCGATTTCCGCGCCGGCGCGATCGCAGATGCTCTGACATATGGCCAGCCCCAGGCCCGATCCCAGAGAAGACTCCCGCATGGTAAAAAAAGGATCGAAGATCCGATCTACGATCTCGGGATCGATGCCCGCCCCGTCGTCGGTGACGGTGATGCGTATGGCGGGACGGGCGACCACGGAAAGCGCGGGACTCCAGCCGTCGATCCTCTCGGCGGTGATCTTCACCACTCCCTTCCCCTCCATCGCCTGGCCCGCGTTGAGGAGCAGATTGACCATCAGCTGTGTCATGTCGTCGGGTGACATGGCGACCTCAAGGCCCGTCTCCAGGTCGACCACAAGATCTATCTTGTCGAACAGCCTCTGGGCACTGAGAAGTGACTGCACGTGCTCCATTACCTTTGTAGGCGCGCAGTGACCCGCCCCGGTCGAACCTGATCTCGCGGGGCGCGCGTAGGCCAGCAGTTCCTCGATTATCTGATCGATCCTGACGATCTCCTTCTTGATGAGCGCCCGGTACTTGATCGCCTGCTCCGATTCCACCTCGCCCTCCAGCGCATCGAGCAACCCGAGCACGCCGGCTATTGGGTTCCCGATCTCGTGGGCCACCCCGGCCGCCAGCGTTCCAACCGAGGCCAATTTTGCCGCGCGTATGAGACGATCCTGTGTCGTCTTGAGATCGATGGACGACTTCCGAAGCTCGTCCATCTGTTCGTTGAGCTCTTGTCGCTGATCCCGAAGGGTGCGGGTCATGCGGTTGAAGTTGAGCCCCAGCTCGATGATCTCCCCGGAACCGCCGATCGGCACCTGGGTTTCCAGATCTCCGTTTGCCACTCGCTCCACCGCCCGGGTCACCCCGGCCAGCGGCCTGACGACGGTCCTGCTCACGGCGAGATAGCCGAGCAGGAGCGCAACCAACGCGCCGGTTATCATGTAGAAGAGGATCAGCTTCCTCAGATTTTCAAGCTCTTCTTCGACTCTCTCAACAGCTTCTAAAGCATCGCCACCTGCCTCGCCCTGTGCCGACGCCTCGCTCTGGCGCATCACCGACACCCGAACGAGCCGGGATACGGAGACCTCGGTCAACACTATGAACAGCGTCATCACCACCGCGAGGGAGATGAGGATCCTCGTTCGCAAACCCAGCGTGACTACTCCTGCCATGGGTTTAAAGTATCCGCGAGGGCGAACCGGTGTCAAACACACACTGTCCCTCATTGGTTGATGCGCTTTGTGCTGTTGCCTGTTTTCCTTTATCGTCGACCCATGATCGACAACGCGAAAGGCGGGCTTGCCCGCTACAGACAATTGCTTCCCTGGCTGGTGCTGGGCGCCGTGGTCTTCGGCGGGCTGACTGGTATCGCGCTCAGGGAGTTTGCCGGGTTCGACGCAAAGGACGTGGAGACCTGGAACCTGGGTCTGCCCGGAGACATCTTCCTGCGGATGCTCAAGATGGTCGTGGTGCCCCTCATCATCGCCGCCATCGTCAACGGGGTCAGCGGCGCGGGGGATCTTCGCAAGGTGGGCAAGCTCGGGGCATGGACCACGATCTTCTACCTGGGCACGACCGCCATCTCCGTCGCCGTCGGCCTGTTGCTGGTCAACCTGATACGCCCGGGGGTCGGGATAGATCTATCTATCGCCGGTGAAACGCCCGAAGGGCTCGTGACCACTACGCGCAGCTTCGGCGAGTTCATGCTTCACCTGATATCCACAAATCCGGTGGGCGATGCGGCGGCGGATCTCGGCGCGGGGCGATTGTTGCCTCTCCTGCTGTTCTGCGTGTTGTTCGGCGGCGTGCTCACAACCATGGAAGGTCCGCCTCGGGAGGCGGTGGAGCGCTTCTTCGAGGGTCTCTACCAGGTGATGATGAAGATGACCGAGCTGGTCATCCTGCTCACCCCGTTCGGTGTTTTCTCCCTCCTGTTGCGAACGATGGCCACCCACGGCACCGACCCCTTCAAGTCCATCGGACTGTTCGGCCTCACGGTGATCACCGGGCTTCTCTTTCACGCCCTCGTCGTTCTTCCGCTACTCCTTCGCTTCATTGGCCGAAAATCCCCGCTTGCGCTGTTCAAGGCCGTTGCGCCGGCGCTCATGACCGCCTTCTCCACCTGCTCGAGTTCGGCAACCCTTCCGCTCACCCTGGAGTGCGCCACCGAACGGGGCGGAATCCCCAAGCGAATAGTCAACTTCATCGTTCCACTGGGCGCGACGGTAAACATGGACGGGACCGCTCTGTACGAAGCCGTTGCCGCCCTGTTCGTGGCCCAGGCTTATGGCATGGATCTCTCTCTGGCCCAGCAGGCCTCGGTGCTGGTGATGGCCACTCTCGCCGCGGTGGGTACGGCGGGAATCCCGTCCGCCTCCCTGGTGATGATCGCCGTGGTGCTCGGCGCTCTGGGTCTGCCGCTGGAGGGAATCGGGTTGATCCTGGCGCTCGATCGAATCCTCGACATGTGCCGCACCACCGTGAACGTCTGGGGCGACGTCTCGGGTGCCGCCATCTATCACGGTCTGGAGCAACGCCGGGCCGCAGGCAAGCAGTAGCTTGATCGGACGTCGCACTTGAACCAAGGAAACATCATCATGATTGACACTATCAGGCAAATCCTGGCGCTAGACCCACCCCAAAAAACCGTCACCGTGGAGGGCTGGGTCCGCACAGCGCGCAGTGGCAAGGGTGTGGCCTTCCTGGAGGTAAACGACGGATCGTGCCTCGCCGGTTTACAGCTGGTGATCGATCCCGGAGTACCCGACTTTGAGGAGATCGCCAGGGTGGGCGTGGGAGCCGCGATCCGCGCCGTCGGGGAGCTCACCGAATCGCCGGCGAAGGGCCAGCGGGTGGAACTGAAGGCCTCCGGTGTGGAGATCCTGGGACCTTCGCAAGACGACTATCCCCTTCAGAAGAAGCGACATTCGTTCGAGTTTCTGCGCACCATCTCCCATCTGAGGCCCAGGGCGCGAACATTCGGCGCCGTTTTCCGGATACGTCACGCTCTGCAGATGGCAATACACAACTTCTTCGACAGCCGCGGCTTCATACAGGTGCACACTCCCATCATCACCGGCGCGGACTGCGAGGGCGCCGGTCAGATGTTTCGCGTTTCCAGCTTGGAATTGGGTAGTCCACCCATGAAAGACGGGGCGGTGGATTATGCCAGTGACTTCTTCGGCGAGGAGACCTCCCTCACGGTGAGCGGGCAGCTGGAGGCGGAGGCGTTCGCCCTCGCCTTCAAGAACGTCTACACGTTCGGACCCACCTTCAGAGCCGAGAACTCGCACACCTCCCGTCACGCCTCCGAGTTCTGGATGATCGAACCCGAGATGGCCTTCTGCGATCTCGCGGGCGACATGGAGCTGGCGGAGGATTTCATCCGCTCCATCGTCAAGACGGTGCTCGACCGTTGCGACGAGGACATTACCTTCCTGGACCAGTGGATTGAAAAAGGTCTGCGCCGGAAGCTGGAGACCCTGACGGGATCCAAGTTCGAGATTCTCACCTACACGGAGGCCATCGAGTGCCTCGGCCAGGCGAAGCGCGACTTCGAGTATCCGGTTTCCTGGGGTGCGGACTTGCAGTCCGAGCACGAGCGCTACCTGACCGAGGAGCTGCTCGGCAGGCCGGCATTCGTCATCGACTACCCCCGCGACATCAAGGCTTTCTACATGCGCGTCAATGACGACGAGAAGACCGTGGCGGCCATGGATCTGCTGGTGCCCCATGTGGGAGAGATCATTGGCGGATCCCAGCGCGAGGAACGCTTGGACGTGCTGGAGAATAATATGAAATTGTTCGATCTCGACCCAAAAGACTACTGGTGGTACCTGGATCTTCGCAGGTACGGCGGCGTATCTCACTCCGGATTCGGGCTCGGTTTCGAGCGCATGCTGATGTACGTGACGGGTATGCAGAACATTCGTGACGTCATACCCTTCGCCCGTACCCCGGGAAACGCCAAGTTCTGAAGCCCCCCGGTCCTTGTCAAGTCTCTGATAATGCTGTAATTGCTTGACTTTAAAATTGATAGGCAATTACCATAGCAACCCGTCGCAGTGTGCGCGGCGATAAGTCAAGGAGGCGTCCATGAGCGATCAACCCTCTGGGGATCTCTCTCATTTTGAAAGTCTTTCGGCCAAGACACCCAGGCAAGTGCCGTATGCTATCCTGATCGGCGCGATTGTCAGCGTGATCGGTTTAGTGGCAATCAACCTGCTGGCTCCCACCGAGGCGGTCGACGATCTCAAGAAAGTCACCGCCGACAAGGCCGTGCCGACCGAAACAGCACCATCCAAAACAGCACCAACCGGCGGTCAGGACATCGACGATATCTGAACCGTTCAACCCAAGCAATCGCCGGACGAAGCCATTGACCTGCGGAGCCAAGCAATGACAGACAAGCATTCCGCGTTCAGTGTGCGTTTTTGGGGTGTACGAGGCTCGATCCCAACGCCGGGCCCGGAAACGGTCGGCGTGGGAGGCAACACGAGCTGCCTCGAGGTACGTTGCGGCGACAGGCTTGTCATCTTCGACGGGGGAACAGGGCTGAGATCGCTGGGCGCCTTGCTGATGAAGAACCTGCCGGTCAAGGCGGCGATGTTCTTCAGCCACGTCCACTGGGATCACATTCAGGGGTTTCCCTTCTTCGTGCCCGCTTTCGTGCCGGGCAACCGCTTCGACATTTACGGTGGCAAAAACCTTTCCTCTACCCTCGCCGAGACGCTGCACGGGCAGATGAACTTCCCCAACTTTCCCGTGACCCTCGATCAGATGGCGGCCACCATGGTGTTTCATCAGTTCGAGGACGGTCAGCACGTCGAGCTGGGGGACGGCCTGAAGGTCAAGGGTCTCCTCCTCAACCACCCGGGCGGCTCCTACGGCTATCGGTTGGAATACGACGGCAAGGTGATGGTGTACTGCACCGATACGGAGCACCGGGAAGAACCGGACGTCCACGTCCTGGAGCTTTCACGGAACGCCGATCTACTGGTTTACGACGCCCAGTACACTCCCGAGGAATACGCCGGCAAGTACGACGGCATTTCCAAGGTGGGTTGGGGACACTCCACTTTCGTCGAAGCCGCCAAGCTGGCCGAGCTGTCCCGGGCCTCCCGCGTGATTCTGTTCCATCACGATCCCACGCAGAATGATGATGCCGTGGCCGAGAAAGAACGCCGTTGCCGGGAATTGTTTCCAAAATCCGATGCCGCTCGCGAGGGCACCGTAATAGAACTGTAGCCCCATGTCGTACCTAGTGCTGGCACGTAAGTGTCGTCCTTTGAAATTCGATGAGGTCGTCGGGCAGGACCACGTGACCCGCACCCTGGCCAACGCCATCAAGATGGACCGGGTGGCCCATGGCTTCCTGTTCTCCGGCGTGCGGGGCGTGGGAAAGACCTCCATGGCCCGAATCCTGGCCAAGTCGCTCAACTGCTCACGGGGTCCGACGGTCGATCCCTGCGGCGAGTGCGCCTCCTGCCGCGCGGTGACCGCAGGAACCGCCATGGATGTGATAGAAATCGACGGGGCGTCCAACAACTCCGTGGATGACATCAGGAATCTACGCGAGACGGTTCCCTATCGTCCGGCGCTCGGTCGCTTCAAGATCTATGTCATCGACGAGGTCCACATGCTCTCGGCCAGCGCATTCAACGCGCTGCTCAAGACGCTGGAGGAGCCGCCGCCGCACGTCAAGTTCATCTTCGCGACCACGGAGCCCCACAAGATCCCCGCCACCATTCTGTCCAGATGTCAGCACTACGATTTTCGCCGTATTCCCACGGAGGCGATCGTCGAACGGATGGGACAGATTCTGGAGGGCGAGGGGATCCGAGCCCAGGACGGCGCCCTGGCCATCATAGGACGGGAGGCGGAGGGCTCCATGCGCGACGCTTTGTCAATTCTCGACCAGGTGCTGGCGGCGGGAGCGGAAGAGATCACGGTCCAGGCGGTGGGCGATCTGCTCGGTGTGGTCTCCCGACAGGTGCATTTCGATCTGTCCGCGGCGTTGATCGCGGGCGATCCCAGGAGGTGCCTGGAGATCATCCGCGACGTGAACCGGCAGGGATTCGACATGACCGTGTTCTCCAGGGATCTGCTCGAACACCTTCGCAACCTGATGGCGGCGGGGATTTGCGGTGATGACCGAAGCCTGCTGGACATGCCGGACACCGAGATCGACGACCTGGTCAAGCAAGCGCGATCGGTCTCCAGAGGCACGCTCCATCGTTTCTTCAAGCACTTCTCGGAAGCCTACGAGGAGATCTCCAGATCGTCCCATCCCCGCATTCTCCTGGAAGCGACCCTGGCGCGTCTTGCGGATCTGGGCGAGCTCGTATCGGCGGCGGAACTGCTTTCACGCATCGAAGATCTGGCCGCGGGGCGGCCCGTGCCGCCGAGTCCTCGCGGGGGAAACAGATCCGGCGGCAAAAAGGAATTCGCAAGCCCGCCCGTCCCAATAACCGCGCAGACAAGTGACGCCGCTCCCATTTCCGAAGCCGACTGGAATAACTTGCTGGCGGACTTCGGGAGGAACATGCCGGCCAAGTCGTCGATCATCGAGCGGGGGGTTCCGGCGAAGGGTAGCAGCAACGAGGTGCTCATGCTGCAGTTCGACCGGGAAGACGGTTTCGCGGCCCAGCGGGCGCGGGAAACCGATTTCAGAAAGGCGCTGACCGATTTCCTCACCGAGCGGGCGGGACACCCTGTGCGAGTGGACATCCAGGTGTGCGACTTGGGTTCGCGGTCGACATTGGCGAAAGAGAGACTCGAGAAACAAGAAGCCCTTCGCCGGCGACAGGACGAGGCGCGGGAGCACCCTGTCGTCAGGGAGGCGGAGATCACTTTTGGCGGAATTGTCTCCAAGGTGCGCCTGAGCGACAATAACAAGAACGGCACCGGGAAAACTCCGGACATGGAACAAGGAGAATGAACATGGCCAAGGGGAGAACTTTTCGCGGCGGCATTTCAGAAATGATGAAACAGGCCCACCGCATCCAGACAAAGCTTGAGTCAGTCAAGGTAGAGTTGAAGGAAGAAACCTGGACGACCGAGGCGGCGGGAGGCAAGGTCAAGGTCAAAATCAACGGCGCCAAGGAGTTGATCTCCGTGGAGATCGACAAGGACATAGTCGATCCCGAGGATATCGAGACCTTGCAGGACGTGATCATCTCGGCGGTCAACGCGGCTTACGCGCTCGCTGACGAGAAGATCGAAGAAGCGACGGAAGCGATCACCGGCGGCTTCAAACTCCCGGGAATGCTCTAGCCCGCCATGGCAGGCGCCATTCAGGATCTCGCAGAGCTCCTCGCGCGTCTCCCCGGAGTAGGGCGCCGAACGGCGACCAGGCTCGTCTTCCACATGCTGAAGGCAAGCGGCGACTACACCGATGCGCTCGGCAACAGCATCGCTACACTCCACGAAAAAGTACGACGCTGCTCAACCTGCGCCAATATCTCCGACAGCGACCCATGTCCGATCTGTGACGACGCAAACCGGGACGCGCGCCTGATATGCGTCGTGGAGAGTGTGCCGGATCTGTGGGCCATCGAGTCGAGCGGCTCATACCGCGGTCGCTTCCACGTTCTCCACGGGTTGCTCAAGCCCCTCGACGGCGTGGGACCCGACGATCTCAATGTAGATCTCCTGAGCGACCGGGTACGCAAGAGCGAGGTGGAGGAGGTGATCGTCGCCACGCGACCGTCGGTAGAAGGTGAGGCAACCGCTCTGCTTATCAAACATACCCTCGCCGGGGCCGGGGTGCGCCTCACCAGGATCGCTTCCGGCGTTCCCCACGGAAGCGAGCTCGAATACACGGACAGCCGAACCCTGGATCGCGCCATTGACGACCGCCGAGAGATGAAGTGAACGTCTTATTGAAGTGGACGGTTTTGGGTCTGGCTCTATATTGTGTCGGCTGCGGTTCGGCTGCCAGGCCCGCGAACGCGTACGGCAACGCCGCGGATCTCATGGCGGACATGGCAAAGAAGCGCGATAAGATATCGTCGTTCCGCATCACCGGCAGGGTCGATCACTTCGGCGTGGAGCACCGCATCCAGGGAAAGATCTTCCTGTTCGCCCAGCTCCCAAGCAAGCTGCGAGTGGATCTGCTCTCTCCCTTCGGATCTACCTTGAGTGTGCTCACGGTCAATGACGGCCGCTTCGCAATGTCCGATATTCGCGAGGGCAGGTACCTGGAGGGTCCCGCCGAACCATGCAACATTGCCAGATTGGTCAGGATCCCGCTGCCCCCCGAAGACGTCGCCCGGGTTCTCGTGGGTCACACCCCGATCATCGATGGAGTCGCCGAGGTCATCTGGAGCGACAAGGGTTACTATCGCGTGACCATCAGCGACGGCGACCGCATCCAGCGCTTGGACGTAGGGTCCGATCCCGAGGTGCTGCCGTTGCTGAGATCGAGGCTCGAGGATTCCCAAGGCCGGATATTCGACATGTCCTTCGAGCGCTGGCGGCCGGTCGAGGGGATCCCTGTGCCACACGAGATCCGCGTAAAGATGCCCCGGGATGGCGCCGACCTGTTGGTCCGCTACGATGACGACGGGGTCGAGCTCAATGTCAAGATGCCCACGGATGCGTGGGATCATTCTTTCCCCGACGGAGCCGATGTCGAGCACGTGGCCTGCGACTGATCCATCGTATAGAGTAATATGCAGGCCTCCATCATCTTCCCCTTCCCCTCGCAGGGGAAGGCCGGGATGGGGTAAATATATATGACTTCGTTGACACCGTTGCCGTCGATTGTTAGGCTTCTCGCTCAAAAAAACCCTGTTCGGAATTTGGAGGAATCAATGACAAACACGGTTATCGGAAGTTCGATCGTCATCGACGGTGAGATTTCCGGCGAAGAGGATCTGGTAATTCAGGGAACGGTAAAGGGCCGCATCGTGCTCAAAGAAAATATTTTCGTGGAGCAGTCCGGTGTGGTTGAGGCCGACATCGAGACAAACAACATTGAGGTCTCCGGCCAGGTGACCGGGAACATTGTTGCAACGGACAAGGTGGAGATCACGGCAGGCGGAAGGGCGATCGGCGACATCAAGGCGCCGCGCATTCTCATCGCCGACGGCGCGATCTTCAAGGGCAACGTTGACATGGACTCATGAGGCCTAAGGGCCCATGCCTAGACGGAGTAAAGAAAAAATGACCGAACCGATTACTGTCATCGGCACGAAAACCATGATCAACGGCAACCTTGAGGGTGATGAAGATCTCACCGTCGAGGGACACGTTGAGGGCAGCATCAACCTGTCCAAGACCCTCACCGTCGAGGTGGGAGGCGTGGTGCGAGCGAACATCAATGTGCGCAACGCGATCATCAGCGGCGTCCTCGTGGGCAACGTGGAAGCCCAGGAGGCGGTGCACATCACGGAGCAGGGCCGCGTGGTGGGCGACATCACCTCACCGAGGGTCATCCTGGTGGATGGCTCCTCGTTCAGAGGCTCCATCGACATGGGTGATTTCAACATCGAAACCACACCCGGGGAAACCCAGCGCAGCGCAGCGGTAACCAAGTACGCGGAAGAAGAGGAAGAAGCCCCTGCGCGACCGGCCCCGACACGCGTACGCACGGCCCCCACCCGTCGCCCGGCAGCGCGTCCCGCGTCCCCTCGGTCGTCACGCGCGCCTGCTAAGCCGACCGCTAAGAGAGCACCTGCCAAGAAGAAGCCCCCGGCTCCCAAGGTTCGCTCGGTGGGCAAAACCAAGGGAAAGAAAAAGCGCTGAGACATTCGTCTCTTCTAGCTCTCGTTTTACTCGCTTGCTGTGGGCAGGAGCAAAGTCGGGACGCCCCTGGCGACGCGCCGGCGAGGTATATCAGGTAGTCATCAGTCTTTCTTATTCAACGGTTCTTGGGGGCGACCGTCGATTTGGGGATCGTTTTTCATCCCGGTTCGTAATACATTTATTGCTCGTTTTTCGTAATGAAAAGGGGATGCCATGAAAAGGCTCATTATCCTGTTCGCATTGATCGCGTTCGCCGCCCAGACCCAGTGCTGCGGAGGAACCAACGGCAAGACCGCCGCGCCCAAGAAGAAGTCGGCGCCCAAGATCGCCTCGGACAGGGAGGTCCGGTTCGTGGAGGACGAGGATCTCGAGGGGCTGCGCATGGTGCTTCGAGAGGCCGGCGCTCCGAGCCAGGACACGGAAGCGGTGACCCTGGCGAAGGGCAAAGCCCTCAACGAAAGCGAGATTTCCAGGCTGCTGGACAGGGCGGAGGGGATCAAGCTCGAAAAGGGCGATCGGAAAGACTTCGTCGTCAGGAAAGGTTCCAAACCGCCCCCTCGGACCGGCGAGACCGTGGATATTTCATTTCCGCCGCCGATAAAGAAGCGCGTTCCCGACATGGGGAAGCCGGGCGAGCTGGAGGTGTTGAGGTTCGCGCCGGAGGGCGAGGTTCCCATGGCGCCCCACCTGAGCCTCACGTTTTCGCGCCCGATGGTGTCCGTCACCTCCCAGGAGGAGGCTTCCAAGATAATGCCCGCCAGGCTGGATCCGGTCCCGGACGGAGACTGGCGCTGGCTCGGGACCAGGACGTTGCTGTTCAAGCCCGACGTGCGCTTTCCCATGGCCACCGACTACAAGGTAGTGGTGCCCGTGGGGACGAGCTCGTCCACCGGCGACAAGTTGAAGAAGAAGACGGAGTTCTCGTTTTCCACGCCCGCGCCGGCCATCGAGCGGAAGCACCCGACCCGGGGGCCCCACGACCTCAACCCGGTCATCTTTCTGGAATTCGATCAAAAGATAAACCCGGAAGCGATGGTCGAGCACATGGTGCTGGAGTTCAACGGCCGCAAGCGCTCTTTGAAGCTCGCGACAAGGGAGCGGATCGACGATGACGACGTGGTCAGGAACATGGTCGAGCACGCGAAAGAGGGGCGCTGGACGGCCCTCGTGTCCGATAAAATCCTGCCGAAGGGAACCAGCTTCAAGGTGGTCGTCAAGAAGGGAGCCCCCTCCGCGGAGGGCCCGAAGACCACGCCGGGAAAGCAGACTTTCAGTTTTTTCACGTACAAACCGCTGCGCATAGAGCGGCACCGCTGCGGGTGGCGAGACGAGTGTCCCCCCACCACCGACTGGCGCATCGAGTTCAACAACCCTCTCGACGAGGAAGAGTTCGACCCGGATTCCATCACTGTGGAGCCCACCGTGCCCGGGCTGACCGTCAGACACTGGGGAGACACCGTCAGCATCGGGGGTCTCAAGCAGGGACGCACCCGGTACACGGTGACCATCCCGGCGTCGATACAGGACAAGTTCGGCCAGACCCTCGGGGAAGACGAGCACATCACCTTCGATGTAGGTCCGGCCGAGAAGACTCTGTTCGGACCGGGCAAGGGCCTGGTCACCCTCGATCCCATGGGCGCGCCCGCCCTGGCCGTCCACAGCATCAACCACAAGAGACTGAAGGTGAAGATCCATCGCGTCACCCCCGCGGACTGGGTGAAGTGGCTCGAGTGGAGACAGAAGTACCGGTACGAGACCACCAAGCCCGGGCCCATGCCGGGCAAACGGGTATTCAGTCGTAGCATCAAGGTCAAAGGTGAGAACGACAGATCGGCCCAGACGCTGATCGATTTCAAGCGCCACCTCAGGAAGGGTTACGGGCAGTTCCTGGTTCATGTGGAGCCGGCCGTGCAACCGAAAGAAAAGTGGAGGCGACAGGAGGTGATGGTCTGGGTGCAGGTGACCGACCTGGGCCTGGCCGCGTTCGTGGATTACAAGGAGATGCTCGCCTGGGTAACCACCCTGAAAGACGGCAAGGCGATCTCGGGGGCCGTCGTGGAGCTGCTTCCGGGTAAAAAGACATCGGGCAAGAGCGACGACAAGGGGCTCGCCCGCATGCGGCTTACCAATGATTCGGACGAGGCCCGGCTGCTGGTGGCCCGCGTGGGAGACGACGCGGTCATCCTGCCGCCTTCGGACAACTTGTGGTACGGCGGCGGCGGCGGCTGGAGAGCAGTCGAGCAGAACGACCTCATGCGCTGGTATACCTTCGACGACCGGGGGCTCTATCGTCCCGGCGAGAAGGTGCGCGTCAAGGGCTGGATGCGAAAGTACGCGGCCGGGGTGGGCGGCGATATCGAGGCGCTTGCCAAGAAACCTCAGAAGGTGAAGTGGAAGTTGCGCGGCCCGAGGGGCAACGATCTGTCCTCGGGTGATGTGGACGTGAGCAAGCTCGGCGGATTCGATCTGACCCTGGAGCTTCCAAAGGACGTAAACCTGGGGACCGCATGGCTGGAGATCGACGCGGTGGGCGCCGGCGATCTCTATGGAACAACCCACTCCCACGCCATCAAGATCCAGGAGTTCCGCCGACCCGAGTTCGAGGTGAGCGCGGCGGCGCAGCCCGGTCCCTACGTCCTCGGGGAGGAGGTCATCACCACGGTGAAGGCGGCCTACTACGCGGGCGGCGGGCTTCCAAACGCGCCGGTCCGCTGGCGGGCCTACGCCACACCGGCGAGCTACACCCCTCCCGATCGCGACGAGTACGAATTCGGGATGTGGAGCCCCTGGTGGCGGCCGTTCAACAAGGGCTCCGGAGGGAAGAGCGAAACCCTCGAGGGGAAGACCGACGCCATCGGCGAACATCACCTGGGCATACATTTCGAGGCCGTGAACCCGCCGAGGCCCATGAACGTACACGCGGAAGCCACGGTGACCGATGTCAACAGGCAGGCGTGGACCGCCTCCAAGGATTTACTTGTTCACCCATCTGCGTTCTATCTCGGGCTCAAGACCGAGCGCGGCTTCGTGGACAAGGACGATCCCATCGTGGTGGAGTCGCTGGTGGTGGACATCGACGGCAAGATCATCCCCGGCGTCGACGTGACGCTCAGGATGTTCCGCGTTCTCTCCAGATGGAAGGGAGGCAAGTGGAAGGAGGAGGAGCTGGATCCCGTGGAGTGCTCCGTGACCTCGGACGAGGATTCACAAAAATGCACCTTCCACCCCAAGCTGGGCGGGAGCTATCGCATCGTCGGAGAAATCCGCGATCCCCTGGAGAGGCTCAACCGGACCGAGATGCGGATCTGGGTGGCCGGGCAGGAGCAGCCCCCGGCGCGGAACGTGGAGAAGGAAAAGCTCACGCTGATCCCGGAAAAACAGGAGTACCAGCCCGGCGAGAAGGCGACGTTCCTGTTGCAGTCCCCGTTCTATCCGGCCGACGGCGTTCTGACCATCAGGCGCTCGGGCCTGGTCAGCGAGGAACACTTTGCCCTCGACGGCCCCACCCGTCAGTTCGCGATTCCGATTGTGGAGGCCCATATACCGGACGTGACCGTGCAGATCGATCTCGTGGGTTCCGCAACGCGAAACGATGATGACGGCAAGCCCCGAAAAGACCTGCCTCGCAGGGTGGCCTTCGCTTCGGGCTCTCTGACCTTCAAGGTGCCGCCGCTCACACGCACTCTGGATGTAAAGGCAACGCCCAGGAAAACCAAGCTGGATCCCGGCGCGAAGACCACGATCGATCTGTTGGTCGTGGACGCGGGCGGCAAGCCGGTCAACGGGGCCGAGCTGGTGGTGGTGGCCGCGGACGAGTCCGTGCTGGCCCTCACCGGGTACAAGCTGCCGGATCCCATCGACGTGTTCTACACGGCCCGTGGAAGCGGCGTTTCCGATTACCACATGCGGCACCAGCTGGTGCTTTCGGATCCGTCCATGTTGGCCGTGACGTCCGATGGTGCGATTGCCGGAGGGTTGGGGAACATGCCGGTGGCCGCGCAAGCCATGATGACCATGGGCCCCATGGGAAGCACTCGATCGGCTACCGCTATGCCCAGCGCCCCCCGTAAATCGAAGAAAAAAGGAGGGAAGAGCGGAAAGGCTGCGGACAGGCGGGGCAAGATGGCCGAGATTGCATTCGCCGATGATCTGTTGGGGGGCGATAAAGGAGGATTCGACGGCGATGACGATAATGGATCTCGGAAGATCGCCGTGCGCACCGACTTCAACGCCCTGGCTCTCTTCGCTCCCGACGTGAAGACCGACTCCCGGGGCAAGGCGTCGGTTTCAATAAAGCTGCCCGACTCCCTGACCCGGTACCGGGTAATGGTGGTCGCCGTGGCTGGAGGCAAGCAGTTCGGGACCGGCGAGTCCAACATCACCGCCCGGCTGCCCCTCATGGTGAGGCCTTCACCCCCGAGGTTCCTCAACTTCGGGGACAGGTTCGAGCTGCCCGTGATCCTCCAGAACCAGACCGACGAGGAGATGACCGTGTCCGTGGCCGTGCGCGCAACCAACGTGTCCATGGCGCAAACCCTGGACAAGGCGGTGGTGGGCGAAGGCGACGGTCGATTGGTGACCGCCGGGCAACGCGTGACGGTGCCGGCGAACGACCGGGTGGAGGTCCGTTTCCCGACGGCCGCCCAGATGGCCGGGAAGGCCAGGTTCCAGATCGTGGCCTCTTCGCGAAGGGGCTCCGACGCGGCCAACTTCGAGCTGCCCGTATGGACCCCGGCCACCTCGGAGGCGTTCGCCACATACGGGGAGATCGACAAGGGCGCCATCGAGCAGCCCGTGCGGGCGCCGGGGAAGGTGTGGCCCCAGTTCGGAGGGCTCGAGATCACCACGTCGTCCACCCAGCTGCAGGCGCTGACCGACGCGGTCCTCTACCTGGTGAGTTACCCGTACGATTGCAACGAGCAGATCGCTTCTAGGATACTGGCAATCGCGGCCCTGCGGGACGTGCTGTCAGCTTTCGAGTCGCAGGAACTTCCGACCCCCAAAGAGCTGAAAAAGTCGGTCGGCCGGGATCTGAAAAAACTCGCCGCGCGTCAGAATTCCAACGGGGGGTTCTCGTTCTGGCGAAAAGGGGATCGAGACTGGCCCTACCTGACAATCCACGTGGCGAGCGCCATGGCGCGGGCGAAGACCAAGAGCTACGAAGTGCCCGACGTGATGTGGAACCGGGCGATGAGGTACCTCAAGAACATCGAGACGCACATCCCCCACTGGTACTCGAAGGAGAGCCGCTGGAGCATTCGCGCCTACGCCCTGAACGTCCTCCACCTGATGGGTGCGACCGACAAGGCCAAGGCGGCGGCGCTGCTCACGGAAGCGGGAATAAAGAGCCTTCCCATGGAAGCGCAGGGGTGGATCCTCCCGGTCCTGCAGGCGGGCAAGAAGAAGGACGAGGTCTCCAAGATCGTCAGAAACCTCACCAACAAGGTCACGGAGACCGCGGCGGGGGCGCACTTCGTGACGAGCTACAGCGACGGCGCGCACGTGCTTCTGCATTCGAACAGGCGGGTGGACGGCATCATCCTGGAGGCGCTCATCGAGGTTGCTCCCAAGAGCGATCTCATCCCCAAGCTGGTTCGAGGGCTCCTGGCGCACCGGGTGCGCGGCAAGTGGTCCAACACCCAGGAAAACGCCTTCATACTGCTGGCCATGGATCGATATTTCAACGTGTTCGAGAAGGTCGACCCGGACTTCATCGCCCGCGCATGGCTGGGCAACAACTTCATCGGCGAGCACGAGTTCAAGGGACGCACTACCGAGCGGGCGCGCATGGACATTCCCATGAGCTTCATCGCGGAGCGCAAGGGGAACCAGTCCCTGGTGTTGCAAAAGGACGGCGTGGGCCGAATGTACTATCGGATCGGAATGCGGTACGCGCCGAAGAGCCTGGATCTGGAGCCGGTGGACTACGGCTTCGCCATCGAGAGGGTCTACGAAGCTGTGGACGATCCCGGGGATGTCAAACAGGACAAGGACGGAACCTGGCGCATCGCGGCAGGCGCGCGGGTTCGGGTGCGTCTGACCATGGTCGCGCCCATGCGAAGATACCACGTGGCCCTGGTGGACCCGCTGCCCGCCGGGCTCGAGCCCATCAACCCCGCCCTGGCGGTGAGCGGATCCGTTCCGGACGATCCAAAGGCGGCGAAGAGCAGTTCCAGCAGGTACTGGTGGTGGTGGAGGCCCTGGTACGAGCATCAGAACATGCGCGACGAGCGGGTCGAAGCGTTCACGTCCCTCCTGTGGGCCGGTGTGCACGAATACACCTACGTCGCGCGCGCCACCACGCCGGGTGAGTACGTGGTTCCACCTACCAAGGCGGAAGAAATGTACCACCCCGAGACCTTCGGCAGAGCCGGCACCGACAAGGTTATCGTGAAGGGTACAGACCGGGTACTCTGGTAACAGATCAGACCGGGAGCTTGGGTAACAGGTTTCGTTCCGGCAAAATATGGACCACTGGAGGAGGTGGTCATGCCTTGGAAGGAGACTTGTAGAATGG